>ERZ869936.265-NODE-265-length-56406-cov-11.293233_pt1 | contig 56406 bp, 68 predicted proteins | sample MGYA00520876_ERZ869936 | MGnify/ENA primary metagenome ERZ869936 (study PRJEB32218, sample SAMN09650985) | biofilter metagenome | isolation source: enrty point of leading RO module | place: Saudi Arabia: Thuwal, RO plant located on Red Sea | collected 2016-02-17 ... | reverse complement strand
ATTATACTTAAAAAAGATAATGACAAATACGAGCTAGAGTGGCGGTATCTTGGCAAATCATACACAACTACGCATGACACACATGATGAAGCATTACATCAGATTGACGTAAACAATAGTCATCGTGACGTATATGAAGCAAAGATCAAACGTATTAATAATCTGCCTGACAGTAGCGGTGATCATTGGAAAACCATGCTGCGTGCAGTAACTAAAATGCTTGATCCTGTATACAGGTACAACGAAGCATCATTTCGATGCGCAACTCTAAACTCGTGGGCTAAATACCCTAAATACAAAGTACAACCAATAACTAATAAAATAATAGAATTATGAGCAACAAAGATCATTACGAATTTTTACGAAGTCTACCTTATTCACGCAAGCCGTGCAGAGAAGATGATGTGTACGACAGTATAACACTAAAGCATTACTCCGATGCTATACAGAACATGATACGTCGCCTGCCTATGATTGACATAAAACATTTTACAACAGAAGATGTTGATGGCAACGATATTATAGACTGGTTCATGGACGGTTTTGAACCGTATCACAATGTTGACGGTGCAGGCAGATTTATATATGCACCACAGTTCTGGCTTACAGAAAACCACGGTGCTTGGTATATAATAAATAACGAAGGTTATAACTACGCTAGATATGTTGTAAGATTACGTGGTTTTGATAAAGTTGATACGACGCTACATTGCGTGCCTGTCTGATAATAATATTGTCCGCATTCATTTTGATATGTATATTTAGGTTAATATGTGATTGCGAAGGCCTGGTGGCTTATGTTATATGCGGACGTAACATAAACAAGGTTCGATTCCTTGTGCAGCTTTCTATTTAAAAGTTATGAAATTACCAGAAGAAACAAGAAAATATTTTTATGGCTTACATGAAACAAGATCGTTTGACGAGATGTTAGATCTAATTGACTCATGGCTAGACATAAATTTTGAAGAGTATGATATACCCGTTAATGATTATATCTACAACAAAGGCGAGTATGCTAACAAATTCTATGACGCAATTAAATACGATGGGACGAACAAAGAAATTACTTGAGCACATGCAAGACAATGATCTATGCAGACAACTACATTTTGAAGAGCAAGAATATTTGCACTATATACGACGCATGCAAAAAAAAGAATCTGATATTAAAAATAAACAACAATGAACATTACAGCACAGCTAATCGAATATGAAACAGGTGAGATGAACGAAGTTGACGTAGTCAATTTATTTGCGCATCTTATCCGAACTAAAGTTGCATGGCAATTACAAGGCCACTACGGTCGCACTGCAAATTCATTTATCCAAGATGGTCTTATAGACGAGTTTGGAAACTTAACATCTAAAACAATTGATATTTTAAACGCTTACTAATTATGACACAAGAACAACTAAACAACTACTTTGAGATCAACGCCAAAGTATTACGCATGACAAGTCTGATCGATCGCTTTGAGCTGTCTTACTTTCAAGAAAAAATGCATGACAAGATCATTGCACCGTTACTTGATGATGGCTTTCAGCAAGACGATGTAGAATTATTTTTTCAAGTATTAACATCAGCAGCATTTGCTAATCAAACAGTAGAACACAATGGTTAAAACAGATTTACCTAAATGGTTCGATGGTCACGTAGGCACAGAATCAGAAACAGTTTACAACCCTTACTCAGGTCAAAAATATAAGCTAAACCCAAAAGAGTTAGCCATGTATGACTATCTTATTGGCTTACAAAGACTTATAGATATTAAAGGCGGCGTGTTTGATCCGCGCACGTTTAAGTGGCAAAAAGAAATGCGAAAAGGTCTTGACTGGTTTCGTCGTGCAAATGCAGAAGCTTATATGGTATTACTAGACTAATGACTGATAAACAACGCAAGTACATTATAAACAAGTTCTGTGGCGGCGGTGCTAATATGCCGCCTGCCAAGAACATAGAAATTGAATTTAAAAAAGGATACGGCTTTGGTGAGAAAAAACATTTTGGCAGTATCAAAACATCTATAGTAAAATTATGAAAGAAATATTCTCAGCAGGATTAATGATTAACAGTATTTATGTATTACCAGGTATTGTGATCATGTACGAAAAAGATCATTATCTCATTTTATCACTACGTTTTCTTAAGTACTTCGTAGATATAACATTTTACGATAACGAGTAATGAGACTGTTAACACAAAATACAAAACTTAAGCGGACAAGCGAGATTGAGGGTGAACGCGTACTCAATTTTAGTATTCCCGCTTACAAGTCAGCTACGGGTAAAGTTACTTGCCCGTATGCTGGTCCTTGTAAAGAGTTCTGCTACGCACGGAAAAGATTTTACAAGATGACTAACGTTAAAAAATCTCACGAGCAAAAGTTGCTATACACACTTCGCCCTGACTTTGCAGAGCTTATGATTGCCGAGCTAAAGCTAGAGCGTCCAACATACGTGCGTATACACGACAGCGGTGACTTTTACAGTAAAGAGTATATACACAAGTGGTTTGATGTTATGAACACTATGAAAGATATTAAGTTTTATGCTTATACTAATTGTATACGCTTCTTCGAAGCTGATGACGTTAAACCGTTTATACCAGATAATTTTGATCTAATTTACTCTACATCTGGTGTCGATGCAGATCGCATTGATTACAAACGCCACAGGCATGCAAAGATATTTGACAACAGGCTAACACTGTTTGAATCAGGTTACGTATCTGCTTCAAAATCAGATCTTAGAGCTACAAAGTGGTTTACAAAAACAAACAAAATAGGTTTAATATTTCACTAATGATAACACCTAAGACAATACACGACATAGTAGAAAAAGAGTTTAAAATAAAATTAGCAACTAAAAAAAGGCACAACCATATTGTTCACGCAAGATGGGTGTACTTCAAGCTTGCAAGAGAGTTTACATCAGCGTCACTTTCTACCATAGGTAAAGAAGTAAGACGTGATCACGCTACAGTACTGCACGGTCTTAAATATATTGATGCAGATATGCGAGATCAGAGGTTTGCATATGTAGCAGAAGCGTACGAAAACTTAAAAAAATTCTTACTTGAAGGTGACAAAAGCCCGGTAAGAAAGAATTTAGTAGATTTACATGAGATCAAAGAACAATTAAAAGCATTGAGTGATCGTGTAAGTGTACTAGAATATGAAAAAAATAGATCGGATGAGATGGGCCAAGATCAAAGCAAAGTTTGATATGTTAAAGGCCGCGGCTATAAATATAATAATAGAAGAGTCTGTAGACAAAGCTATGGGTTATCACGAAACATACATGCAACGTGATATGTTCGGTAACGTGGCCTATTCACACGCAGCATCACACCCGAGAAAGACCAGAGCAGAAGAAATATTAGAACGTATAAAACAGTTACAAGAAGAAGAAAAAAAAGCTGTTGAGCGTGAAAATTACCTGCTAGCAAAAGAGATTAAAAGTAAAATAGATATTCTAATAAACATGTACAGAAAATTATGATTAAAGTAAAATCTGAAAAAATTAAAGTTGACTCAAGTGCAATCATCACTGTGTCATACAGTTACGGTAAAAATGAACTAACAGTAGAGTTTGTAAATGGTAGAAAGTATAAGTTTGAGAAAGTAGAACACGACACTTTTGTTGGTCTTAAATATTCGGAAAGTATAGGGAAATACTTCAACCGTCACATTAAAAATCAACATAACTATGAGATTATTTGAGAAAATTTACAACAGAACAACAAGTAGAAAACGCAAGCACCTAGACTATGTATCTAACGAGATAATGCATCTAAGGTACTCTATAATCAATCTATCGCTTGCGTACGCACGTCGCGAGATAACAGAAAAGACATATCACAGACGTGTAAGCAATAGAGCAGTGTTATTAGCAAAATACGAAAGGTACTTACGGCAGATCAGCCTTTGGATGTGAGAAATTTTAAATATTTAGAAAAACACAAAATAATTTACAGGAGAGATCCCATAAAAGATATACCAGATCTGGTTACTAAAGATTATATGTACTACAATAAAGGTACATACGAGTGTTATGATCTATTCAGATCAAAAGCACTTATCACAACTCACAAGTCGTTAGTATGGCATTTAACTGTGTTGTGGTACTTAAATCCTAAACTAGATTTTAATCAATTTAAGGGCCTCGCAAAATATATAGCAGAAAAAAGAAATAATTTTATTACATTTACTATTAATGACAAAGCTCTTAGCGACGTAGTCAACCTTGTTTACATGCAAGATCTTGAAAAACCACCACGTAATAAACTACGTAAAGTTATATTCAAAGACACATGTCTGCTAAGCGTAACTGATAAGCTTAAAATAGTCGGTAGCTTAATAGGTAAATCAAAAAAAGCTGATGAGTCAGATATATATGACGCTATGCTTTTACTAAACCACAACAACGAAAAAATAACAATAAGTAAACTAAGTAGAGAGCTCAATGTAACAACTAGAACGATCTACAGAAATATGAGCGATCATTTAAAGCAAGAGAAAACCATATTGAATAAAAGCTTAAATGAAAAAATACAATGTACAAAACTACATAAGGTATAAAAACGATCTTGAGACTACTACTCGTATAAACGAGCAGAAGTTTGATGACGAAGACCTTGTTATAAAATACTTACCCTTGGTAGAAAGTATAGCTAGACGCTTTTCTACTGAATCAAAGTACATTGGTATTTTAACCATTGAAGATCTTATACAAGAAGGTAGCATAGGCCTTATAAGAGCACTTAAAAACGTCGACGAAGAAGTACTAATGAGTTCAGTAGATCCTGATGCTACGTTAAAAAGTTTTTTAAGTAAAAGAATTAAAGGCACTATAAGAAGGGCAATAAACAATAACAGAAGCAATATGCGTATACCTGAATCAGAAATGAACAGGTTAAAAAAAAAATCTAAAGAAACAAACTCAGATGAAGAAATAATAAACCAATTTCTACAGGCTATATTCCTACAGCTCGACAACACTAATGCAAATGGTGATAGTTTCATAAATAATGTAGTTGATGATAGTGAAGACTATTTACACAATGATGATTTGCTGAAGATGATTAGACTCTATTTAAATGAAAAAGAACAAGTTGTCGTAATGAGAAGTTTTGGAATTGACTGTGATAGGAAGAAAGCTAAGGATATAGCCTTAGAAATAGGTTTAAAAGGAGAAAACTCACAAGTAAGAGTATCTGAAATAAAACGCGCAGCTATAATAAAGTTGTGTAATAGCCTTGACAAGAATCAATTTATAAAATTCTTGTAAGTGCATACGACGCGTACAACAACAATGAATGATAATAAATTAAATTTAATACAATGAGCACGACAAAAGCAGACATGTTAAACAGTCTATACAAGAAGTATGGGCTTAACACAGAAGACACATTTAGAAGTCCACAAGGTTGGACTATTATTACACGATCAGGTATCGACAAGATACAAGCTGAAGCAAAGATCGATATCGAGTATGATGTGATCGAATACACTCCAGGTAAATCAGCTGCTGTAAAAGGCAAAACAATATGGAATGATCGTCCTCTTGAGACATTTGGCGAAGCTAACGAAAAGAACTGCAGACAAAGCTACGTGCTAGCTATGGCTGAAAAGCGTGCTATGTCACGCGTTGTTCTTAAACTTACTGGTTTTTATGCACTTGGTGTATTTGGTCAAGATGAATCAGAGGATTTTGTTGACACAAACAAGTATGTTAAGAAACAAACACTATAATGAAAAAACAGGAAGTAATTGAAAAGCTCAAAGATGACGAGCAGTACTACGGTAAATTTGGTAAGCAATACTTTTCGTATAGCGACATTAACACGTTAATAAATAATCCAGAGGCCTACGGTGCTCCGTCAGTTAACAATATAAACTTTGTGCTTGGCGGTTACTTCCACACTTGTATTTTAGAACCTCATAAGCTAGACAAGTACAAGATTATAAAGTCAAGCAGTAGAAACACAAACAAGTATAAAGAACTATCAGATGGTGAAATATGCATGTTAGAGCAAGAAGCTGATATGATGCAGGTACTAAAGCAAAAAGTACTTGATAATGATTTTATACGTGAGCTAATACAAGACAAAGATGCAGAGTATGAAGTACCTAATATAGGTGAGATCGAAGGTAAAATGTTTAAGTGTAAGGCAGATATAGTTAATCACAAGCATAAACTTATTATTGATCTAAAAACTACAGGTAAATCTATTGAAGAGTTTAAGTACTCAGCTCGTAATTTTTATTACAACTCACAAGCTTATATATATAGTAAAATATTTGGTTACGACTTTGCATTTGTTGTAGTAACTAAACCGACAATAAAAGCTTACAGTGAAGCTTTACAGAAAGGCGTTGATCCTACTAGTTTAGTGAAATTAGGATACTTCGACTGCTCTGATGAGTTCTTATCTTATGGACTTGACAACATAAGACAAGCGCTTGATAACTATGAATTGTATTTTAATACACCTAATTTTAAACCTTCTAATTTTATAATCACTAAAACACTTTAATTATGGCAATTATTATTAATGGCTCAATTAACCTGAGCAAAATCCCTAAAGACAAGATCATTGAGGGAAAAAACGGTAAGTATTTACCTTTATCAATTACTGTAAATGACGAGCTAGACAAGTTTGGTAATCAAGGACCTATCGCTGTAGCTCAGTCTAAAGAAGAACGTGAAAACAAAGAGCAGCGTACTTTCTTAGGCAACGTAAATGTAGCATGGACAAATGGTAAAATTGAAAAACTAAACAAGCAAGATGCAGCGCCTGCAGCTCCACAAGCTCAACCAGCTTCATCTGATTTACCATTTTAAACTATGCAAGAGATCAATGGTTTTATAATAGACAAGTATAACCAATATGATCTTGAAACAGGGAAAAAAGAGGGTATATGCCCTCTTTGCTCCCACACAAGACAACAACAAAATCAAAAGAAAAAATGTGCTTCATATGACTGGGAACGAGGTCTAGGCACATGTCACAATTGCGATCAAGTATTTCAATTGCACACGTACCAACGCAAAGGCGAACAAAATAAAGTGTACGTGTTACCTGAGTTTAAAAACAGCACTGAACTCTCTGATAAAGTTGTTAAGTGGTTTGATTCAAGATCAATAGGACAAGATGTCTTAAAACGTATGAGGATAACCGAAGGTGTAGAGTATATGCCACAGGTTAATAAAGAAGTTAATACAATACAATTTAATTACTTTATTAATAACCAACTTATAAACGTAAAATACAGAGATGGGCAGAAAAACTTTAAACTTTATAAAGGTGCAGAAAAAGTATTCTATAATATTGATAATATTGTTGGTCATGAAGACTGCATTATTGTTGAAGGTGAGATGGATGCACTCAGCTTTATACAATCAGGATTTAACAATGTCGTATCTGTGCCTAACGGTGCTACTACAAATCGTAATAATCTTGACTATCTTGACAATTGTATTGAGTATTTTGAAGATAAAAATAAAATATACATTGCAGTTGATAATGATGAAGCTGGACAAGCTCTCAAACAAGAACTTATTCGTCGTTTGGGCGCAGAATATTGCTACATTATTACATTCGAAGATTGTAAAGATGCGAACGAGTACCTATGTAGACATGGTGGTAGTAAGTTGCGCCAGCGCATTGCTTTGGCTGATCCTGTACCACTTGAACACGTTATAACAATAAATGATGTTGAAAAAGATTTACACGACTTTGTTGAAAATGGCTTCAAGCCAGGTTATCAGATCGGTCTTGAAAACTTTGATAGCATCTTTTCCACTTATACTGGACAGTTCATCACCGTTACCGGCGTTCCTAGTAGTGGTAAGTCTGATTTTGTTGATAGAATGGTTATCGGGTACAACCTCAAATACGGATGGAAAACGGCCTACGCTTCGCCAGAAAATCAACCGGTGTATCTGCATGGACATAAACTTATCAGAAAACTGTGGGGCTCCATGCCCTCGAAACAGGACATAGGTACTGATAAATGGAATAAGATAACATCGCACATAAACGATAATTTTTATTTTATCGATATGGAGCGTTATGATCTTGACGCTGTGCTAAGAAAAGGCGCAGAGCTTGTAAAGCGAAAAGGTATCAAGTGTTTAGTTATAGATCCTTATAACAAAGTAAAGATGCTTGATAGCGCTCATCTTAGCGTGGTTGATTATACTATGGAGTACTTAACACGCATAGATGCTTTTTGCAAAAAGTATGACGTGCTTGTAATAATAGTAGCACACCCAACTAAAATGCATAAAAAAGATGATGGTGAAATTGAAGAACCAAATATGTACAATATTAAAGGCGGTGGTGAATGGTACGATGCTTCTTACCATGGGCTTCTTGTTCACCGTAATTACGCTATGGGAACTGTTAAGGTTAAAGTGCTCAAGGTTAAGTTTCAAAATCTGGGGCAAAATCAAGCAGAAGCTTTGTTTAAATGGGAACCATCTTCAGGAAACTACGTGCCAGAAGAAACAACAGAAATAAATGAAGTGCCATGGCAGTAGATTATATACCGACTAACGATCAAAGAGAAGCTATGGTTTACTGTATTAACAAGTATATAAAAATATACCCTAAAGCAGTAAATAAAGGTCCTGGTAATAAACTATGGTATATTTGTATTAAATTACCTGACAAAGCTGAAATATGTAACACAGAAGAGCTTGAAGAATATGAACTTTGGAAAACCATATGGGAATACTACGAATTTTATGAAAGAAAACTTAAAGACAATACACTACAACGCTAAGTTTGCGTTTGAACACCTTTACGATTACATATCAGAACATGGTGAAGACTTTGCAGGCACTAAAGCTATATTTGATGTAGGCATAACTATACTACATCCAATGGAGAACCACGTGCTTACGCCTTGGCGTAAATGGAGTTTAAAGTATGCACGACGTGAATGGGACTGGTATTTATCAGGTAACCCTAACGCTGAAGAGATAGCAGCTAAAGCTCCTATATGGTATAAAATGATGGACGGTGATGGTAATGTTAGAAGTAATTATGGTTGGCAATGGGAACGCAACCATCAACTTGATAAAGTTGTGGCTATGCTTAGAAATAATCCTGATACCCGTCAAGCTTGTATTTCTATATATGATGGAAAAGAGATCGACACGTATCGTAATGATACTCCTTGCACTTACTCTGTACAGTTTACTGTTCGTAATAACATGCTATACATGAGCGTGTACATGAGGTCTAATGATCTGTGGTATGGCTTTTGTAATGATCAATATTGCTTTAGTAAGCTATTTGAAATGGTTTGCCAAGAAACAGGTTATGAAATGGGTTACTACTACCACCATGTACATAATATGCACATATACAATGATTTTTTAAATAGAAATATAAATACCTAAAAATAATGTATTACATTTATCATATACCCAAGATTAAAAAAATAGGTTGTACTAACAACTTAGAGCGCCGAGTTGAAAAACAGCAAGGCTGGAACAAAGAAGAATACCAGGTGTTATTTGCTACATCAGATGTAAAAAAAGCATCAGACGTTGAGTATGACTTACAAAGGGTATATGGTTACAAGGTAGACGTTAATAGATATGAAACTTTAATTAATATGAAAATAAACACAACATCACAAACGACAACTTTCTACTGCAGTAAAGAGCAGCTAGACGACAAACTACTTCAAGACAGAGAAATACAACTTGAAGATGAAACTATTAAACTAGATGAAGACTGGAAAAGACAATGGGTTATTAAAAATTCAGTTGTATCTATGTTTGACAAAGACAAGTGCTTTGTTTATAATAAGGCCATGAAGACAGCATTTGAACAACCTCTGTTTGACAAAGCAGATATGTTTACTATGTTTGATAACATTAGAGCTTGGGCAAAAGAAAGAGGCATCTACGATAAAGGAGATCCTAAAACACAACTAATTAAATTATATGAAGAATCAGGAGAACTTGCGCAGGCAATACTTAAAAATGATCAAGCAGGTATTGTTGACGCTATTGGTGATAGTGTTGTTGTTCTCACTAATCTCGCCCATCTTGTCAACACAGACATTGAAACTTGTATTAGCTCTGCTTATGATGAAATATCTAGTAGAACTGGCACAATGAAAAACGGAACATTCGTAAAAGATCAACTTTAATATTTAAACAACAATGAGAAATTTAATTTTATTTTTATTACCCGCAATCACATTTGCACAGACAAGTGTTGAATTAAAACAAAGTGACTATGATGAAGCTTTAAGTTTTACCAATTTGGTAAGAAGTTATTATGGTTATAACTATTTAAATTACGATGATAATTTATCTGACAGAGCTGTTGAAGCCGCTGTTTATTTTATGGAAAATGATGGTAATATCGACGATCGTAATGTTTTATTTTTTCAAACATCTAAATATGAAGGCGCTGACGTAAGCGTATACATAGCAGATGCAGTGGTTGCTTGGGCTGTTGATGATCAGTTTGGTTACAGGATACAAACACTTAAGCAAATAGTAGATGAACAAAACTATAGTATTGCTTTTGGTGTAGTACAAACAGATGATGCAGTCTGTGTAACAGCTAAATTTAACGAGTAATGAATATTGATCTAAAATCAAAAGATAAAGTAGTTCACAAGATCGTAAAAGAGTTTGATACTAGATCAGCTGTTGGCTATGCTAAATATGGTCAGACATTACACGACGAAAGAGTCAGTGGTGTCAAAGACCTTGGTAAATACCTTCAAGATGTCAAAGAAGAGCTAATGGACGCAATATTATACATACAAGCAGCACAAGACTCTTTGCAAGACGAAATAGAAGAAGCTTATTTAAAACATGCGAAAGAGGAGTAAAAAAAAAGGACCGGTACAGGCTAAGAAAATATCGTATGACGGTATTAACTTTGCATCAGGATTAGAGCGTTACATGTATATGGCTTTAAAAAAATCTAAGATAAAAGCTAAATACGAAGGTGAGACGTTTGTACTTGTAAATGGTTTTCATTTTGAAAACAGCGTATATGAAAGACAGTCTAACAGTAAAGGTGAATTTACTAATAGAGGTTCTAAACGTATACTACCTATAAAGTACACTCCTGATTTTATTGGTGATGATTTTATAATAGAGACCAAGGGTAGACCAAATGAGTCATTCCCTATGAGATGGAAGTTATTCAAGAAATTAGTCAGTGAACAATTCCCAGGTTACACGCTTTTTAAACCACAAAATCAAAAAGAGTGTGATAGAGTTATAGAAATAATTAAAGAATTACGTAATGGTAAAACACGCAAGCGCAGGTAAATTAATTAAGCATAAAGTCAAAAGAAAAGGCGTACACGCAAAGACAAAGACATCTAAGCTTAAGTCCAGTAAAAATTATGTAAAAAGATATAACTCACAAGGAAGACGATGAGCGGATTTGAATTATTAATAGGTTTCTACCCTGGTGTTCTATTTGGTATAAGATCATACCCAGAAAAAACATATACCGACCACGTACTTTATATTCCTTTTATAGAATTATGTCTAACAATATATTATAACGACAATGGCGCTATTTGATGAAAGAATACCCTACAAACCATTTGAGTATCCAGAATACTATACTGAGGGCTGGCTTAAACAAGCTCAAGCGTTCTGGCTACATACCGAAATACCTATGTCAGGTGACGTTAAGGATTGGAACGAAAAGCTGACAGATGAAGAAAAAAACCTAGTTGGTAACATACTACTTGGTTTTGCACAGACTGAGTGCGCAGTATCAGACTACTGGACACAAAAAGTAGTCAGTTGGTTTCCAAAACACGAAATACAACAAATGGCGATGATATTTGGATCACAAGAAACAATACATGCTGTAGCATATAGTTATTTAAATGAAACACTGGGTCTCGAAAACTTTGAAGCGTTTTTACATGAGCCTGCTACTGCTGCACGCTTTGAGAACCTGGTTAGTTATGACGGGACTGATCCTAATGGAATTGGACGTTCCTTGGCCATATTTTCTGCCTTTGCTGAGGGAGTCTCACTCTATAGCGCTTTTGCTGTATTGTATTCTTTTCAGCTTCGCAACTTACTTAAAGGCATCGGGCAACAAATGAAATGGTCAGTACGTGATGAGTCATTACATAGTAAGATGGGTTGTAAGTTATTCAGACATATGTGTGATGAGATACCTGATCTATTAGAAAATTGTAGAGAAGATGTTATCAACGCGGCAAAAACAATGTTATCAGCTGAAGAGCGTTATATCGACAAAATGTTCGAGCAAGGAGATATTGAAAACCTCAAGTCTTACGACCTTAAACAGTTTATCAGAAAACGACTCAACGAAAAGCTACATGAACTCGGTTACCTCGACCTCGGGCAATACTTTGCTTACGATGAAAAGTCAGCAGAAAATCTTGACTGGTTCTACCATCTCACTGGTGGTCATACTCATACCGATTTCTTTGCTATTAGGCCTACTGATTATTCAAAGGCTAACGAAGGGGATGATTTTGAAGATATATGGTAAAAAGATCTATATTAAGAGCGTTAGTCAAAGATAGAAAGCTAACGCCAAAAGAAAGGTTGGCCAACAGATTAGGGTACATGGGTACGTCTTTTATAATGATGTCTCCTTACCTTATAAATTATGGTGAAATAGGAGGCGTAACCTATGTTATAGGTGGTATATTATCAATACCCCAAGTATTTATAGCTAAACAGTGGAATTTAGTAATGGTTAACTTAAATGTAACTATTGGATATTTAATTTATTTATATAATGCAACATGAAAGAAAGCAAATTAATAGAAATGTGGAAGAGGGTAGAAATCCTAGGCCAAAACGTTCAGCAACTAATACAAGAAATGAACAACTTAAAAGACTTGTCTATTGGGACGATGAGTTTAGTGAAGAAGCTCCCAGACTACGAAAAAGCTCTGGAAGATTTACAGAAAGATTTCACGAAGGAGATGAAGACTAAAGAAGAAGAGAATGTGGAATAACAACTGGATAAAAGGAGAAGACTACCCTAGCTGGGGCGATACTGATGTATACAAGAAAACAATAGCAGGTGGATACTTGTTAGATGGTGAAACACCAAAAGACGCTTACAAGCGTGTAGCTACTACAGTAGCAAGAAGATTATATAAGCCTGAACTAGCTGAAAGATTTTTCCAGTATATATGGGACGGTTGGTTATGTCTTGCATCACCTGTACTTTCTAATACAGGTACTGATCGTGGTTTACCTATTAGTTGTTTTGGTATAGACGTAGGTGATAGTATACATGAGATCGGTCAAAAAAACCTAGAGATGATGCTCCTTGCCAAGCATGGCGGCGGTGTTGGCATTGGAGTTAATATGATTAGACCCGCTGGAGCTAAAATTACAGGTAATGGAACATCTGATGGAGTTGTCCCGTTTTGCAAAATTTATGACTCAACTATACTCGCAACAAACCAAGGTGCCGTTAGAAGAGGAGCTGCAAGCGTTAATATTAATATCGAACATGATGATTTCGATGAATGGTTGGAAATCAGAGAACCTAAAGGAGACGTCAATAGACAATCTCTTAACTTACATCAGTGTGTTGTCGTTGGTGATAAGTTTATGCGAAAACTTGAAGCAGGAGATAAAGAAGCTAGGCAAAAATGGGGTAAAGTACTCCAAAAGCGTAAAGCAACTGGCGAGCCATATATCCTCTTTAAAGGCAATACGAACAAAGCTAACCCCGATGCTTACAAGACGAACGGACTAAAAGTACATATGACTAATATATGTTCTGAGATTACATTGCACACAGATGAATCACACTCTTTCGTTTGCTGTTTGTCATCATTAAATCTTGAGAAATACGACGAATGGAAAAATACAAACCTAGTTTACGATGCGATTTGGTTCCTGGACGGTGTCCTGGAAGAGTTTATACAACGAGCGAAGGGTCTTCGTGGGTTCGACAATTCTGTACGGAGCGCTGTGAAGGGACGGGCGCTAGGGTTAGGTGTGTTGGGATGGCACAGCTTACTACAGAAGAACGGAATAGCCTTCGAAGGGCTTCTGGCACAATTTAAAACACGTGAAATATTTTCAAAAATTAAAATCGAAACTGAAAGAGCCTCGCGAGCATTGGCCGAGGTATATGGTGAACCTCTTTGGTGTGCTGGAACTGGTTTCCGCAACACTCATCTCCGTGCTATTGCACCTACTGTCTCGAACAGTAAGCTAGCCGGAAACGTATCACCAGGCATTGAGCCTTGGGCTGCTAATGTATTTACTGAGCAGTCAGCAAAAGGAACGTTTATTAGAAAAAATAATGAGCTTAAAAAAGTACTTAGAAAAATTGGTATTGATAATAAAGAAACTTGGGATAAAATTCTTGCAGATGGTGGGTCTGTACAAGACCTCAAAGAGCTTGATGGATGGTTTTATGATCACAGAGGAAGACTTACCCAAGAAGATGACGGGGAAGCAGTAAAGAACGTGTTTAAAACGTTTAAGGAGATAAATCAATTAGAGCTAGTTAACCAAGCAGGTATTAGACAAGACTATATTGATCAGTCTGTTAGTCTAAATCTAGCTTTTCCATCTGAGGCATCACCTAAATGGCTTAACCAAGTACACTATGAAGCATGGAAAAAAGGTATTAAGACTTTATACTACATGAGAACAGAAAGTGTATTACGCGGTGATATTGCTGCGCAAGCTATGAATCCTGATTGTATAAGTTGTGACGGATGAGACAGGGTAAGATTTGGGGTGAGACAGAAATGATACACAAAAATGGTGTATTAGAGTTTCACAGAATAGAGTTTAAAAAAGGCTATAAGTGTTCTGAGCATGAACACAGGTTTAAGTGGAATGGTTTTTTTGTAGAGTCTGGCTGTATGATAGTTAGAGTATGGCAAGAAGACCAGGGTTTAGTTGATGAGACAATACTCGAGGCTGGTGATTTTACTATGGTTAAACCTGGTAAGTTTCACCAGTTCGAGGGTGTTGAAGATGGTGTAGCTTTTGAGTTATACTGGGCAGAGTTTAATCACGAGGACATTAATAGAAGAACATCAGGTAGTGAAGTATGAATATATGCTTTGTAATACCCGCTAGACTAAAAAGCACTAGGCTTGATAAAAAAATGCTAATAGACTTTGATGGTAAACCACTTATAAAACATGTGTACGATAACATTAAAGATATTGGGCTTGATACTTATGTGGCAACAGATAGTGTACAGATAGGTGAACATATACCTAGTCAAGATGTGTTATATACTAAACCTGCGGCAAACGGTACAGCGAGAATATCTCAATTAGATCTCAACTACGATTATATAATAAACGTACAAGGGGATATGATAGATATAAATGAAGAAACTTTATACCCTATAATAAATAAACTACGAGATGGTGTACAATGCTTAACTGCTTACACCAAAGGCAGCAAGCCAGACGATGTTAAGGTAATACATCAAAACGGTAAAGCTTTGTGGTTTACAAGATCAGATATAGGTTATGGTGATCGACATATAGGTATTTATGCTTATAAAAAATACGTGCTTAACACATATAAATACTTACTTGACTGGTATCCAAGTGAAAATCTAGAGCAAAACAGAATACTTGGACATTTTAAAATGGATGTAGTAGAAACGATTTATAATGGAAAAGAAATCAACACACAAGCCGATATTGATAGCTGGTCCTTGTAGCCTTGAAGGTTACGAGATGGCAGATAGATATTCTTATCAATTAGGCAACTTAGCTAACAAGTATGGTTTTGAGTTTGTATTTAAGGCAAGCTTTGATAAAGCTAATAGAACATCTCTGTATTCCAAAAGAGGTTTAGGCCTAGAGCATGCTATGCTTATATTTGAAAAGCTAAGGTGTAAGATAACTACAGATATACACGAACCGTGGCAAGCTGAAAAAGTAGCGCCATATGTAGACATAATACAGATACCTGCTTTTCTTTGTAGACAAACAGATCTACTAGTTGCTGCTGGTGAGACAGGTAGTACCGTTAATATAAAGAAAGGACAAATGGTCAGCGGTAAGAGCATGATACATGCTGTAGAGAAAATAGGGCATGATGATGTATTGCTAACCGAAAGAGGGTCTATGTTTGGTATTGATGATTTAGTTGTGGATATGAGACAGGTGCAAGATATGCAAAAGACTGTGCCTGTTATAATGGATTGCACTCACTCAACAACACCTGAGTACACAGCGTGTATAGCACGTTGCGGTCAGGCTCTTGGTGTTAGAGGATATTTTTTTGAAGTACACGAAGATCCTAGTAAAGCTTGGAGTGATGGATCTAAGTCAATAAAAATTAACGAGTTTGAAGATATATTAAAGCAAATTTGTTAAATTAGCGATAGACGATTTGTCGTGTGACGGATAGTCTTCGTTCTTGTTGTTGTTTAAAAAAGGGTAACCGTAATTGGCTACCCTTTTTTTTATTTATCTTTCAATATTTTATTTGCTTGTGCCCTGTCGTCAAAATCAAGAGCTGCTTTTAATATTATCTTATCCATAACATCATCATGATTCTCTAACATTTGTTTTTGCAATGTTATGACCATTTCTTCAAGATCATCTTTTGCTTTTATTAGAAAATCTATTTGCTGCTGTTTCTTTTCTATATCTCCCTTGAGTGCATTAATATCATCTGGCTTAGATCCTGTGATAGTACTTACAACTAAACCTATTGAAGCAGATAATGTACCTATAAGCATCATAACAACCTCTTTGTTTGTTTCTAATACTGGATACTTCATCAGTATAAATATGATAGACATAATAAGTAAGAATATAAATAAGCTACCTATATAATGTCTTATTTCTTTTGCTACGCCGTTTTTTGGTAATTGCATTATCTTCTATCTTTTTTGTTGTTTAACTCTATTCTCAAAGCTTCTATTTTCTCCATAGAATATTCTATATCTTTCATTACAGCTTTAAACTCTACGTGCATACCTTGCACATCTTCTTCTAGCTTCCTTTGATTAGGCCAAGTGTATTTTTCTTGATTTTCTTTTAATTTTTTAGTAGCTAATTCTACCGCATCAAGCCTAGAATTTAAAGTGTAATAAGATCCTGCGATAGAAAAAATCATAGCAATAACAGTAAAAACCTGTGCTGGGTTAATACTAAAATCCGCTTTTCCATCGCCGTTCCAATCAACTTTTGCCATTGTTTTTTATTTTTAAAACTATTTGTAACACAGTGTATATGAACGTGGCTAACAAAACCAACGTTTGTAACAAAGCATTAATTTCCATTGTTGTACTCAATATTGCTGTAATATTTAATCCGTATACTTTCAAGCTGTCCATTGTATTTAGTATTTGCAGCTCGTGCGCTTCGTTAATGGTGTAATTTTAGCTAACGCAGGTGCATTGTTGCCCATACCAACTTTTCTTTTTTCACGCATAGCTTTAGCTTTACCTGCTGGTCCTAGATCACCCCATGTCTTAGGTGTTTTGCTAGAAATTTTACGAGATGGTCTACACTTTTTAACTTCTTTATTTTTATCAGAACCACATGGTAGACCTTTATTGTCCACCCACTTCTCTCTAAACCAACGTTTTAAGTTAGCGCCAGCCTGCGTTTTACGTACACCCATTATTTCTTAGATTTATTTCCCCAGTTTGCTGCGCCTACCTTACGGCACTTAGCAATAGCTCCACTAGCATATGCAGATGGAAATACATCGTAACGCGCTTTTACTTTATGGTAACATGCATCTTTTTTATTTAAAGCCGATGCTCTAGCCTTGCTTGTAATAGATTGTGCTTTCATAATTATCCTTTTGCTCTACCGGAACCTCTTCCGCTTGATCTTCTTTTTTTCTTCTTTTTTTGTTTTTCTACTCCTATAGTCCATTTATCCCAACCAAGAACTAATGCTAGTCTTTGCCACGCTTCTATATCGTCAAACGCGGCTGTAGATAAAGCATCAAGCTTCCTGTATAACCTGTCTCCTGGAAGATTTGTAATAGCACTTCCTATTTGAACCCAGGCTTCGTTACGTGGATTTGTGGGATCATACCACTTTTTACGATCCATATCTCGTAAGCTGTCTCTGTATACGAATTTTTTACCACCAGAAATAATTTTTCTAAGTTTTGAGTTTATAGCAGGACTTATAGCTGTCCCCTCGTCGGATACAATATCAAGAAGCTCTTCAGTTGTCATTTTACCATCTTCATACGCTTTTTCTACAGCTAAATATATGTTTTTTAGACCAACGAATACATTACCACCAATACCAAAACCTCTCATGTAACCATCTATACTACCGTTAACAGCTCTTACTAATTGTTTTGTTTCTTCTGGTGTTAATTCTTCATCATCAAGCAGATTACTTAAACCATAATCCGTCATATTAGAAAGAGCATTAAAGAACAACGACTGTACAAACGAGTAGTATGCTATCTTAGCTATATGTTCTTTTGCATCACCTCGTCCCATTATAAGGTCCTGACCAGCTCTTTTTGTAAGACGAGCATATTGTAGTGGTGTGTTTGCAAAAGCTAAGATTAGTTTACCCATTGGTGCGGTTTGTATAGATGAAACTCTATCACCTCGGGCAGACTGCTGTGATTCTTCTGCTTTTTCTTGAAAATCTAATAGAGCTTGCTTGTTAGCTTCTTGCTCTGTCATACCCTCTTTTATGTATCTATTGTATCTATTTCTATAAAATGTAGCACCTCCAAAAGCAATAGCAAATGAATCCATAACCTTAGTCGGCGTATAACCTTTTTTTATAAACTGATTAAAAAGTTTTGTTGCACCGTTTCTACCAGAAGCTGCTCTTGCTACTTCGTCAGCTTCAACTTGCATAGCTAAACCATCTCTACGATTTTTAAGATAATCACTATTCATGAGCATCATAAAATCTTTCCAATACTGTTTTTGATTTGCAAAAGCAGCAGATGCCTTAAACACATTGTTATCAGTCATGTTAACAAAGTTAGCTGTTGATATTGTTTGAAGCGCTGCTGATTTCATGTTTAAGAACATAATCGCACCGACAGAGCCGTTTATCCAAGAGTGTATGTTTCTATCAAGTTTACTCGTTGGTTCAATATTTTTACCTGACCACTGTCTATCTATAGACTTTTCAATTTCCGTCAAAAAAGACTTACCATAGATTAGTTTAATTTTGCTCTTATTTCTCTTGTTAAATATCTCATCTATATTTTGTCTCCACTGAGCTAGGTAATGTTTTCTTCTTGGCCCGTTAGCATAAGTTATTAAATCTGTACTTATTGTGCCACCTATCCATAAATCATCATATGGAACATAACCTTTTCCTTTACCATCTATTTGATGTCTTTTAGTGAGCATCTGAAGATGACTTGCGATAGTTGTAAGTTTCTTATCAGTTTGTATTTCTTTTCTTAAAGCGTCAACGTCTTGTGGAGATAAAACCTGCTCAACACCCTCTAGATCTAATTTAGGCAATTCACCATTACTATCCCATAGATATAAACGTATAGCCTGCTCTTTTGTGAGACCAGCAACACCTATCTTCGTTTTCAAGTAACTGTCTGTTATACCTAAAGATTCTTTTAGCTGTTTATAGTCTCTAAATAAAGCTTGTTTATATATAGTAGCATTGTAATTTCCTTTAGCAAACTCATTAAATATATTGTCTTTAAACCACTGATGCGCTTGCTCTCCTTTTTTACCTTTAGGCAAAAACTTGTATATAAGGCCTTGAAAGTCTTCTGCGTTGTATGGTAAGAATATATTTAAAGGTTCTAAAAATGTTTCTTTTTTAGCGTTATAATGTGCGTCTGCTTTGTATATAGTCTCTGATGCTTTAATACCAGTTCTTAATTCTAGTATTTCATTAAACTCACGATCTAATACGGTTTTATTTTTTTCAATTTGGTCTTCTACTGCCTTTTTCGACTTTCTAGTAGACATGTCTAAGTTATCAATCATGTCCTCAAGTTCAACAATTTTCATTTTTGTTAAACCTTTCGGTATTTCTAAACCACGCTCTATATGATACTCTCTAACAAAGTTTATATAGTCTTGTTTATTACCAGCGTTAAACGTCTTTTTAGTACCAGCCACGGTATTCATATAAAGCTCTTCAAATTTATTGAAGTCTGATATATTAGCTTCTTCGTCTACGTTTAATGATACGCTGTTTTTAGCCTTATCATATAACTCCCTTAGTTTCGCTCTATCAACAACATCTGTTTGTGCTTGGTATAATATTAATTCTTGCTGTGCAAGGACTATTTCTTGAGCTTCTTGATATTCTATACCAAGAGCCTCTTTAACAAGCTCATTAATCTCCAAGATATTCATTTTCTTGTTAGATGCTTTAAATTCAGCTAAAGCAAAGCTAACACGCTTTATTTCGTCATTAGTCTTACTGTCAAAATTACCAAGTATGTTTATGTTTCTTATTTTATCGTTTAATACGTCTATTGTACCAGCAATAATATCTTGGTTACTAATATTAGCCGCGCCAAATAAAGTCTCGTTAGCAGCGGCTTCTTGGTTCTTTTTAAATATTCTACCTATCTTAGAGTCTGATCTCAAAACGTCAGCAGCAGCATCAAAACCAATAGCATCAGCGATTTGGTTGATAAGCTGTGTTCTGTGCTGGGATTTTAATTGTGGTGAAACTACTGTGCGTTTGCGTATGTCAGAAGAGGTTTTACTTTTAGGCGCGATGTAGTACTCAAGTAGATCATCTCTTACTTCTTCAAAGCTTTTTAGCTTTTTCTTTGTATCGTCTAATAGTAGATCTCTTAGATCTCCCATTGTAGCAGCAATTGTTTTTTCTTCTGTAAATGTTTCGTATATACCTCTTATGTTTCTTTTTACCCACTCGGTGTATTCAAGGCCTTTTTCTCGACGACCTCTTTTTGTTGCAGGATCACTTGGAACAGCTTCTTTTAACCCCTTGTTAAGTGTCTGTCTAAATCTATCTCTCAAGAATATTTTAAAATCTTGACTATAAAATATTGGTAACTTTCTTTTTAGTTCTGTTTCTACTTCTTCTTTTATACCTTTAACGAAAGATCGTTTTAGCTCTAACGACACGGCTCTTCTTTCGGCAGCTACAGGTATGTTGTCAAAATCGGCTTCTACAGATAATTCCTCCATGCGATCTACAGTGGAAGCACCGTCACTATCAACTGCTTGATCTATACGCGTAGCACCTGTTGTAGGTGACATACCAATAACTTGCTGTAATAGTCCTTTACCCCTGTTTTTAAGGTTAGCCATTATATACTGAGATAATGTCTTACCTTTTTCTGGGTTATATGTGCTAACTAATTGCAGAAGAGTGTTTGACTTGCGATAACGTTTTGCTCCATATATAAGCGTAAACTTAAAGTCATCTTTCGTCATAGCTTGCTCAGCAAACTCTGAATTTTCTTTATAAAGTTCGTTTACAACCTTATTAACAAACTTATCCATGTTCTTCGCAATATCAAAGAAACCATCTACACCTTTTTCATTATATATAGCTTGTACTGTCTCAGATAATTTAGCAGACTCTACACTTACTCCTTTGGGTACTTTAGGCTGTAGTGCTTCGTTTAGATTTTTTATCTTCTGTACATTTTCATTATACTCTACAAGTTGTTGTTCTGTAAAGTTTTCTTTTTTATTATCAGCTTGAGCTAATAGCTCTTTATTTCTTGCAATGAGCTCTTGTTTCGTGTTGAACGCAGCGTCTGCAGCTTCATTTGAAACTCTTTGTTGTGCGTCATCAAGTGGCCTAAATATATCACCTTTTGCTCCTTTTTCAGCTATACGTACTATAGATTTATCTATATAACCTTTTTCAATTGATCTATTAAAATCTATAATAAAATCAACTACATCTTGAGGTTTGTTAAACTTACGGTTTACACCAGCATAGTTATAAAGTATTCGTCTTACTGTTCTACCTAGTTTATCAGCCGCTGATTCATTTAAAATTAAATCACGTGTAGCTAAAGCGTCGGAAAGCGTTGTTATCATTTCTTCCCTGTACGTTCTATTTTCACCAGCTATATCTTTTTGTCTAAAAGTATTTGCATATAAGACTAGTCGATCATAGTATTTTGAATTAATAAATTCCCTTGACCCGATGTTTTCTGCCACAATTTGATCTATAGCATTTGTCATATCAATAGCAGCCTTAGGATTTGTGTCCAGCGTGTTTCTTAGTATACCGTGTAAAACCTCATGTTGTGGTGATGTTATACCTTTCATCTGCAAAGTGCGCTGTCTATTTATAAGTATTTCGCTTTGCTCTGGTATGTAGGTCATATCATCGTTATACTCAGTCGCGAACGTGGCTAATGCAGAATCACTAACACGCATACCTTGAGATGCTTTGTAGTTATCAAATTCTTTACTAGTATTAAACTGCTTAACGGTATATTTTAGTTCTTCAGCATAACGTGTAGTCGCAGTAATGTTATCGTCTAAAGCGTCTTTAACAGAGTTTTTAAGTATCAAATCGTTTTCTGCTTTCAGCAACCTAAACTGTTTTAAAGCAGCATCTAAATCATCTCCCTCTAGGTTATTACTTTCCATATCGTATGACAACTCATACATTAAATCTCTATTCTTTGCGTATTTCTTAAAAGCATCACCTTTTAATGTTTTTATTTCAACGTCAGCCCTAGCCATTATATTTAATGCGTTATTCGTTGCTTCTGTTGCTGCTGCTTCTTGTACTGTTCTTTCTACAGGTGTCTTAGCTTTTTGAACATTATACAAAGATTTAGATACGTTTGATAATTCTCTACTTATAGCTTTTTGTATATTAGGTGGGTGTAGAACCTGTGTAGCCATACGCTCAGTGTACTTGCCCTTGTTGGAATAATCTTGCACACCTTGTATCGTGGCTGCACCTGCTGTACCAAGCGTGTGTGCCTGAAATAATCTATGTCTAACTTCTTTACCAGTGATTTTTTTACCAAGCATAAACTTATCAATAAGCATGTTTATACCTTCAGTCGTATCCTCTGATAAAGCTTCTACTTGTGTCTTACCAAAAAACTTACCATAAGTAAGTAATAATCCTTTTTCTAAAAATTTTCTTGCTTTTTCGGCATTGCCGATTTTTTTAGCATTAAAAAACAACTTCTGCGTTACTCTTTCTAAAGCAGCTTCTGACGCACCAGTAAGAACAGATGCTGCAGCGATACGGCCTACAGATTTTTCACTGTCTAATATCTCTTGTTGAAATTTGTCACTAGCGTACGCACCACCTAATAATAACATACCTGGCCAACCAAACGCAGCGGCAGCATATGAAGACGCAGATTCAGCTACACCACGAACAGTCATAGCGGCAGCATCTCCATAGTTACCGTTTTGTATTGCTGCTAGTATATCCTCGTCTTTGTATTTTTTCTTAGCACCTTCTATAGCATCTTGTACTTTTTGTGCTTTACCAGGTGACATAGCTATCATGCCTCCAACACCTGGCACCATACCAACCATATTACCAATGGCTTCTATTTGGTCTATTTTTCGCTTACGCTCAGCAAGTGTTCTACTTGGATCGTATGCTTCCCAGCCTAAGTAAGCCATTTGTTGTGGTATAGCGGCAAGATCAGCAGCTACATTTATAAAGCTACCAGCTACGCTTAAACCTACATCACTGATTAAGTTTTTTTGCTCATTACGCTCTTCTTCTGTAAGTAACAACGAGTCAGCAGTAGTTTGACTAGGCGCTGTTGCTATTTGATTATCTTGGCTTACAGATGTTAAACCTAAATCCGATAAGCTTGAAGTTTGCGAAAGTTCTGCAGGTGCTAGCATACCTCCCACAAGCGCACCTTGACCCGTGGTTGTCGTCTTTCCCACTGGATCTTCTTGCTTAACAGTGAGCTTGTATTTATTTTTATATTCTTCTACAGTGAGTCCTAAATTGGCAGCCGCTTGCGAAACCTGCTCTTCAGTGAACTCCGCACCTTGATAAATGTAAATCATATTATTCTTGTGTATTCGTATTGGTATTAGTGGTAGCTCCTGGCAATGTCACTTCGTTAAATGTAAATTGACCGCCTGGCTGTAAAGACATTTCATTTTTTGTTAAAGGATAATATTTATCAACTTCTATTGGATCCATACCAGATGCTATAAGTAAAGCTCGTTTAAGACCATCTTCTGTTAGACCATTTCTATATACTTGAAAAGTCTCTTTAGTGTAGTTATTACGTATATTAATGTATTGATCAACAACTACGTCGTCATCTTCTGCATCTGTTATATCTAGTATCTTACCTACTTTAGAAAAACCTATTTGAGATAACATGTTAGCAAAATCACCGCTGGCTATGTCTATGTTTCGCATAGGATCAGTAGGATAATTAACAAACTCTAACTGATCTAACAGTTGATTCTGGTGGTTAATCATGATCTGTTGCTTCTGCTGCGTATCTGTTACATTATTTGCTATTTCTTTGTCTCTCTCTGCTTTTTGTCTATCATATGCGTTGTGTAAGTCTTTAAGATTTTTATATACGCCTTGTTTTAAATTATCTTTTATGAACTTATTTATATCGTCTATTGTACCAGGTTCGCCATCTTTATCATAATCTTGTGCTATAATACCGGCGTATTTCTCCTGTTCAAGGCCTAATTGATCTACAGCAATAGACAAAGCTTCGTCTCTAGTAAAAGACAAAGAATCTAGTTTTTTATCGATCATATCTTTGTTAGTTGGATCATTTTCCCAACGCAAGTCTCTTTTAGCTGTAGCTATTAAATCATCAAAACTAGCTAATGCTTCAACATACTTTGCTGTCTGTCTTTCTACAGGTCTATAAGCCGTATCAAATTCATCTAAACTAATAATAACGTCTTCTTCTATAGCAGAGCCTTCATGTGGTTTAAATACAAAATGTGGTACACCATCAACCTCAACAACCTCATCCCACTCTCTATTAGCTTTACGTCTGTCTATTTCTAACGTTACCGAGTCATTTATATTACTCATGCGAGATCCACCTTCTTGATCAGGATCATATCTGTCTTGGTAGTCTTTTGTATACTCAGCAAATACTAAATTACCAGCTTTCAATGTATCAATTTTTTGGTTTATTTCTGTAAGTGCTTTTTGTTTTTCAAAGCCTTGCAGATTATCAACTACAAACTTATAGTCCTGCTGTAGATCATACAGCTTAGTAGTAGCATATGGCCTAAACTCCTCAGCTAAATTGTTTGGATCAAAAGACTTCATATTTCTAAAATCTGCAGCTTGATCAGCACGTATTTTTTCCATTTGTCTTTCGTACTTTTCAGCTTCTAAACGCTTTCTAGCTTCTTGTTCTTTGAGCTGCTGTACCATAGGCTCTACAGCCTGCTTAACACCTGTAACAAAATCATATACAGGTGGCTGGTAAGCCCTTGCTAAGTTTTTCGCTAAATTTGGATTATAATATTTTGATGCCATATTTTTGTTTTTATAAACCGCCAGTTGCTAAACGAGCACCACCAACTGCTACATTAGCAACACCACCAATTAGGCCTTCTGTTGCTTTTTGTCTAGCTGCATCGGCTGCTGCTTTTCTTTGCGAAGCTGCGTCTAATAATGTTTCTGTTCTACCAAACTCTTGATCTTGTACGTATTGCGCGCCCTGTGCTCGAGCTTGTTCTAATCTCATTTGGCCTTGTGCTCTCATCTGTTGATTACGAGCCTCTTGCTGACCAATACTTGCAGCTGAAGCTTGTAGGTTCGATGCAGACTGTTGAGCTAATGTTTGTGCTAAACTAGCCACACCTGATCCTCCAGCTGCTGATGCTAGGCCTGTTAGTGCGCCTGACAAAGCTTGTTGTTGTTGTTGTGATCTAAACTGTGCTTCTTGTTGATTAACTGTTAAGTCTTCAAACGGATTAGTCATATTAGCCGTAGGATCTTTAAACTCAAACGTCTCATACGCTGCTTTACGTTGTTTTAATTCTGCTTCAGCATCACGCTGTTCTTTTCTTCTTTTACGACCGCCAACTATACCTCCAGCTATACCTGCGATACCTTGCGCTATTTGCCCGAATGCACCGGCTTTTTCCGAAGGCGCCATACCACCAGCAGCAGGTGCAGGTTGATTACCTGAATTAACTAAGTTGGACATCATTGACATTGGTAATTGTACTCCCATAATTAATTGCTACTATATATTGTTTCACTATTTACTGCGTACAGCTCACACCTATCGGTTGCTGTGTTCTTCAATGTAACAGTTGCATGGTAACCTATCAGTCCATTAGTATTTATTACATTGTTTTTGTTAAACATAAAGTATGCATTATCTTGCGGTGGTTTAGCTGTATCGTCTACATCTACAACAAACGAAAGTCTGTCACCAGCAACGCTAACACATTTACCTAATTTAACTTTATTTCCATCTTCATTTACGTAGTATATAATATCTGTCGCTTGTAGCGAAGTATTAATAGCATTAGTAAATGTAATCTTTTTATTTGCCATATTAGTTATTATTGACCAGTTCTAGTTGTTGTGTCAAGGGTTATTTTATAATTAAATGTACCTTTAGATCCGTTATTATATGTAACACGGCCAAACGAGCTTCCTCCATTATACGTAGGCATTGAGCTAAATACGTGCTGTGCTATATAACTAACATCACCCTGGCTTACACCATTCGCAACCTTAAGCAAAAATACTATATTTATAGAACTGTTAATGCCATTGTATGTTTTAGTATACTCACCATCTAAGTTGGTACTGTCAAACAAAAACCTATTTGTGCTAGAGTAATTTGAAGGTGCTAGTATGCTACCCTGGTATTTATCCAAAGCGTCTTCTGTAAGGCCTGACAATATAATGTTCATTTTTACATTTTCTAAAACACCATATGTAGAGACGTTGTTGTTGTTCATTAACTCTTTGTAGTTAGATAAGACTACAGGGTTATACACTTCCCAGCCTTTTTGCATAGCATTATATGTGCTTGACTGTTTTGGTATGCCAAATAATGATGTAAAATCTCTTTCAAATGGTAATATAGCACCTCTATTAAACTGTGCGTTATCTACTGTATTCGCCTTTGGTTCTTCTGCACACAACTCTAATATCTCTTGTATTCTACCATTGTTTAGATCTATTTGATATATCTTATTTACTACAGTATCTTTAATATATGGTGACCCTACTTTATGTGATATGTGACCACCACTGCTAGAGCCAGCATGATAACTTTGAGCTACCCATGCTCCAACTTTTGGTTTTTGTGATGTAAAATCAGTATTCCAGAAACCAAAATCAACTGTGGTGTCAAGTTTACATGCTGTATCTTTATTTATGGCTGGTAAAGTTGCTTTATGTTTTAAGTTCTGTTTTACATCTACACCAGCGTTAACTTTTATTATACCAACTTTTTTGCCACTAGGTATATTAGCTGTGTTGAGCAGTATGTTAACAGTCAATGTAGATGAACCACTATCAGCATCATTATCGACCTCAAAACCTCCTGCTACAGTAACATTACTACCTCCATCTATAGGTGCATATGTACCTGCTGTCGCAAGTGATAGCTCTGTGTCACTATTTTCTATAAAACTAATAGAGTTATCAGTATTTGACCACTTAGTATATCTTTGATCATCATCAGCGTTGCTAAGTCTATTTATTTTGTATTTGAACTGTACTAGTTTAGTACCAGTAGTAGCAGTTGTTTTAGCAGATACTTTGTTACTATATATTTTCCATTTACCTGATACTAAATCACCACCATATAAAAACGAATCAGTAGAAACAACTCTTATTAACTCACTAGCTAGCACTGAATAATCAACAGAAGCTACTGTGGTCTGCACTATAGCTTTAGTAGGTCTTATAGTTAAAGTAGTATCAGACGTGGGCATATTGAACTTCTTAGGTGTAAAATCGATGTAAACTTTATTACCTGCTGTTCTAAGATCTAGTGTGCCATCATTATTATAAGTAGACGTAACATCATTGTTTGAAGAATCATACAAAACAAAGTCACTAGCTACGATAGTAGGTATTAATTCTTTACCTGAAGCTATAGTTAGTGTATATGTATATTTAGCATCGCTATTTGGCGCTAAACCAGCAACGCCATTTATTACGTGACTAGTTGTGGGAGCTATAGTGTACGCACTTCCCGCCGCTGTGTCAGTACCACCAGTTGTGGTCGCATTATACGCTATAGTTAAGTCTATATCTTTACCTACAAAATCACTTAGGTTTATAAACACAGCGTCATTGTGATCTACACTATTTATAGCAATAAAAAAGGTTAATGTTATAAGGTTTTTATTTGAACCACCGCTAGGTGTAGATGCTATTAAAGATATGCCATCAAAATTAATATCATTATTATCGTCCTCGTCTTTTATAACAAAGTCTGTAGCTTTTGGATATGCAAGAACTTTGTAATCAGCAGCCGCGGCTGTTATTGGTATTTCTACTTTCTGTATTAATTGAGTTCCCGCATCTACCGTAATGCTATAAACTTCAGAGTAGCTACCTAATGAAGCTGTTACTGTTATTTTTTTCTTAGCTTTTGCTATACGTTTGATAGTAACATTACCTTGCCAACTATCGCCAAATTCTGTGTCTGTACCTGTTGAGAAACTTATAGTGTATGTTTCTGCAGTCGATCCTGCTGGAAAATTAAAAGCTATATCTAGTTTACCTGAGGCTGGCATTGTTACAGACTCTTCTTCTATAGTGTTAGATGTATCAGTAAACTTATACTTAAGTATAGCTCCTTGCTCACCAGTAACTTGCAACACACGTACTTCCGCTTTGTCATAACCAAGATTAGCAGTACTAATAGTCCTTGAAATTACTTTCTTTTTAGCTACAACAATAGAATTTGCTATAACAGTTATCGTGTAGTCTCTGTCTTTTTCAGTTACAGATGGTATAACAGTTTTTTCTGTAATTCTATAAGCCTGACCTTTAATTATTTCTGTTATAACAAGTCTAATAGCTGGATTATCACATTTTATATCATCAGCGTATATTTCGTAACCTGCTTCAGCAGTTACTACTCTAGTTAGTATTGTTTGCTCTGTATTAGGTTTGCCTTTAATACTGTAATCAGCGTCTTCACTAAAATATATATAACTACTAGTTACGCCTACTATTTTATGTTTATGAGTACCTGACAATGTAACATCGTTCTGCACAACTTTACCATCAAATAATAGTTTAATAGTTGTATCTTGATCAGGTTGTGACTCTATACCATGTGTGTAACTAATTTTAACACCTGCTCCGTTTTGCGAAACAGTAGCATTTAACTTATCGGTATAGCCTATAGAGTATATTTGTTTAAAATCACTTGCAACTAAAGTGAAACCTGTTGGTGGTGTAAGAAATATATCAATAACTTTCTTACTAATTTTATCTCCTGGTTTTTTAACAAACTTATATTCTGATGATGTTATTAAAGTACCAAACTCGGCAACTTCCGCAATAAATTTTAATGTTGTATCAACTCTATTATCTTCTATAGAATCCATCACTGAAGGCTTTCCTATGCCTTGAAAGTTAAACTTTTTAAGATCTAAATTATCTGATGTTGAGTTGTACTCTTTAACCTCACCAGATAAATTAGCAAAGTACTTGTTCTCTTTATCTTTAAATGTTATAGTTGATGATTTCTCTTGATCTGTCACTACATCCGCAGTCCAGTCTTTTGTTCCTTCGTAAGCAAGTGTTTTGTATTTCTTGATTACAGACGGATCATCATTAACTTCAAGTTTTACTTGTGAGTAATAATCTGTACCATAAAAATTATTACGATTTACACTTATAGAGTCGTGCTCCCACAACTCACCGTTATAAAAAGTGTAATATATGCTATTAAGTGATATTGCACATTGTGGCACAAATGATTTTCTAGTCGGCCAACCGTTAACACCTTCAGAAAAACAAACTGTATCGTTATCTGTCAAAAAAGACAAATTGTATAGTTTGTTACGCTCGTCATAAGAACCAAATATAGTTTGATTAGTTGACAACCTATCTCTAAAAAAGTCGTTCATGTTAACAGCTGATATAGCCGTAAGACCATCTTTTGATAATCGTATTACCTTACCGTTTTTGCGATCCACAAAGTAACATCTAAAACCAAATGCAGCAAAAGACTGTGGGTCATTAGATATGCCAAAATCACCGTTATACTCGATAGCATCACCTATAACTCTATTTGTAGATATTAGGTTTGTAGATCCATCTGCGTTATATAAAGCTGATTTGTTTGCAGGAGTACGTATTACTTTATTTTCTGTGAATATAACTAAGCTGTCGTCCCATGCATGTAACTTTTGTATCCTGCCATAAGAAGGTAGAAAGTTTTTAGTTATAGGTTCTGCTTGTATAAATTGATTTGAGTTATTTATTGCAGAGTTTGGATTTACAATACCGCTCCATATAAGACCATTAAATACACGCTCTTCATTGTAGCCTTCTTCTAGTATAGTAGATGCTTTTACACCATTTTTAATAAACGGAGCATTATAATCGTCTCTTATTCTGTTAGACTCAACACCATTACCAAAACTAAAGCAATTATACCACTTTAACGTTTGTGTATTACCATGCTCACTAACAGGGTAAGCGCTTTCTGTTTCATAATATATATTTAAATCTGTCTTTGATTCAAGTGGTTCAGTTTCAAATATAGCTGGATCTTTAATGAAAGCATTTTCTCCGGTACGCTCTTGTAGTATTTCCATACGTACCTCATTATCCCAAGTGTCGTCTTCTCTATTACACACTTTTACATCTAAAGGCTTTGGTTCGCCTTCTTCGTCTACAAATTTAAAGCTTAATCTTCTATAGTTTCTTTCTTTTGCTTTGCCATATTTAGCATCAAACTTTTGATTAAGCGTAGCCCCGATCTCATATACGGTATCGTGGTGTGGAGTTCCGTCTTTATTTACAAATCTTACAAAGTTGCCTGTTTTGGCCAACTTAGCTAGTTCTGTGACTTTGCCATCCATATAATGTGTTGCACACTCTAGTGATATATGATACTCTAATCCACCCAGCTTGTAATTTTCACCACTACCCCCACCACCGTGACTAACTATAAACGGGTTAACAGCAGACTTATGAGCGTTTGACCTGCCTCTAGCGGTGTTGTCAAAATTTCTAGTGTTTCTTTTCGAGTCCTCATTAGGTGAATATATACCTATTAGATTTACAGCTTCTTTAGTCAAATACTCTTTACCACCAATATCTTGTTTTACTATAGCTTCATTTAAAGTGGTGTTAAGCCTCAGTTTTACAAAAAACTTACCATCAAACTCTTTATCGCCTTTTGCAGAATACTCTTCTAATGCGTTGATTATAAGTCCTTTTGGTGTAGACGAACCATCACCAACCTTACCATTAGCATCGTAAAGAACATTAACATCTTCTTCAAAAGGTCTGTCTACATCTATTTTTATTTCATTGCTTCCTTCTGGATGCATTGAAAGTCTTTTAATTTTATACGCTTCAGATACTTTACCATCATATTCGAACTGAATGTATTTACCAGGTTGAAACTTGTTTGCGTCATCTATAGGTACCTCAGTATCACCTTGCGCGTCTTTCAACTGTATAGAGGCGTAACCTACTAAAGGTATACCGTTAGCAGCATTTGCTTGATCAATAGAAGTAATTGTAGTTCCACCGCCACTACCTGCGTAGTCTGTAGTGTAAACTACATCACCCATAGAGTGAAACACTCTTTTTCTACTAGACACAAAGTCGGGAGCTTCGTTGAATATTTCTATTATTTTATACCTATTGTCTTCTTCTAAAACGGCATTATTGTCACCGTGGTTTTTCTTTAACAATAGATAATTGTCTTCTGTTATTTTGTTTCTATCAGCAGATGGAAAACTAACGTAAGCAAATCCGTTTTCGTCATCTACATAAAAACGGCTAGCCGCAAGATTATAATATTCGTTTGATGATTCTTTAATAAAGTACTTAAAGTGCTTTGCCCATGCAGGCGCTGTGCTGTTAAGCTTAACCCTAAACTCGTTAGCATTTACACTGTTTGACTTAGGTACAGTAACCACACTGTTCTTACCAGCGAGCACAGGTGTTTGCCTATTGTACTCATCTACATACACCACACCAAACTCGTAAGATCTATCTGATTTTATACTCGATATAGTATCGTCTGTTTTTTTATTAATGTTTATGTCAAACTCAGGTTTGCTATACACATTGTAGTTTTGCACGTAATTACCATAGATTATTCTATTAGCTACTACCTCTTGTGATTTAGCTCTTTTAGGTACATTATCCCATTGTCTTAATAACTGTTGATTAGGTACTGTAGATTTTATTTGTTCTTTAGTTATTTCTAAAGTACCAAAAAACTCGTTTTTCTTTTGATTAGATATAACGTAAACATTGTTATCGTTATCATCTTTCATTAATATATCAACCTCTTTTACAGTTTCATCACCAAGATCTATATTACTTAAAGTAATTTTTCTTGTTTTATTGACAACGCCCTCATTGTAGGCATTTTTACCGTCATATTCAAAATCACCGGGTAAAAAAGCAGGTGCTGTGAATGGCGAAAAAGTAGAGTATGTATTATCTATGTATTTCCATCTATATGCAAAACGAGGAAATTTTAGCTCATATATAGGTTTTTCCTGTACTAGCTCTTGTTCTAATATATACGTCTTATTTTCAGGATCAGAAGTATATGAAAGTATATCAAACGTTATTTTTCTTGACGAAGTAGATATTTCGCGTATAATAGCCACCGCTTCCCACTCATCATCTTCAGTATTACCATCAGCATCTTCACCAGCAGGTTCCATGCGTATTTTATCTCCAACACGCCAATCGGGTAAAACACCATATGTTATACTAAATGATGGATCTGTACTATTAGGTTTTACTAAAACACCATCTGTATATAGATTTTTCTCTACTATAGCTTCTATCACGCCTTCTCTAAGTGTTTCTCTAAGCTGTATATCAGGTGAACTCTGTGGTGATTTTTTAGCTAGATTAATATCTTTTTCTTCAAAATCTCTTTCAAATGGCTCTTTTATATTTTCATCTATATATATCTCACCTCGTACTTGCGTCTGAGTGTCTTTTAATATATCTCCATTGTCAGATATTAAACTAGATGAATATCGTCTAAAGTTTTCTATATCTATTGCTCTAGGTTCGTTTAAATCATCCGTAAAATATAACGTACCGTTAAGCACGTTTGCGCCTGTTATTAAATGTTTTTTATCAAAACTAAGTACACTACTATCTGAATAGTTAAATACAATAGAAAGGTTTCCAAAGTCAACGTTACTGTACGCAATATTTTTAAATATATAACCACTGTCTTGATCTAACATCATAACAGTGTTTTTAGGGATTGTCACAGATATATCAGGTGACTTAACAGTAAGTATTACATTGTTATTTATTAAAACTTCTTCTGTATAAGTAGACGGAAAGTCTTCGTCTGATATGTTAAAAAGGTCTTTAGCTTCTTGTACAGATAAATTATCAATAACTAAGTGGTTATCAATATTACTTCTTAACACTAAAGAATTTAAAGTTGTTGTGGAGTTTGTTTTTGGGTCTACAACAATAGGAGAAATTTGTTTAGTTGTAGTGTCATACTCGTATATACCATCTACTTCGTCAGATGTTATAAACCAGTATATTTTTTTGTTAAGCTTGTCATCTGCAGCACCGATAGCAATAGCATTAGTAAGGCCTAAAGCAGAGACTTTAATATTACCTAATATGTTTTCTAAAGAACCTACATCCGAACCTTCTGAATTAGATACTTGCACATTAAGCGCGTCTCTATATTCTCCGTTAGGTATAAGTCTTTCGTCAAGGTCTTTATTCATACGACCTTTAACAAATGTATGCTTTAATTCTGCCATTTATTAGTGCTTAATTTGCTGTGATTTACCACGCATGATTTGAGTAAGATCTTCGATGTTTATATTTGCAAGTCTAAGCTTAGCGGCTCTAATAGCTGCTCTTTTTTCTTTTTTAAGTCTATTTATTTGATACTCTGGTATATTAGACTTTGCTGTGGCTATACCATGTGCAACATATTTATATATAGCTTCTTCAGCAAATTTATGTACACGCATGTCACCATCTGCAAATAAACCATCAGATATATACTTTACAACAATAGTCTTGCCTTTTAAGTCACTAGAGAAACTAATTATACCATTAGTGTCGTCTACTATAAAAAAGCCCGTTTTAGTAGCCAACTGTGGGTTTAAACCATATCTTTTACCATAGTCAACATTATAACCGTAACCTTCTTCTAAGTTGTCAATGCTATCGCGCTGTACGTTATCGCTGCTTGACTTTTGAAACCTTGACACCGTAGTAGACTCTGAGCCCAATAAAACATTACCGTCTTGATCAAATAAGTAGTTGTAGTCTTCATCTTGTAATACAGACGCTGGTGCAGATGATAACGGTGCTGGTTTGATAGCTCTTTCTATCCCAGCATCATCAACATAAGTTATCTTAACGTAGCTTACAAAATCATGTGGTAGATCTACGGATAACGAAGGTGGTAATTCTATTTCTTGTGTTTTAAGGCTGTTTACAGTGTCGTAGTTTAACTCTTGTATACCTCTCTGAGTATGAAACGCAACTTCAGCACGTTTTGCACTCTTAATAATTTTATCGTCCCCTACTTGAGAAACGATAAAGTTATTTATGATATCCGTAGCTGTTATATACTGATAATTACCTTTGTCAGTTCCAGCATAGTATTCTTTTGGTGTTTGCGTTCCTAGTGCCATTTATCTATGATTTTTCTTTTTGTACTTTAATCGCATCTTTTTGATCAGCTATTTGACTAATCTCAGGTTGTTTAATAACTAAACCTGCATATGCTAATATTTTATACACAAGTACTGTTTCTTCACTTTCATGTAGCTCAAAGTCTGTTGTAGTTGATGAATCATAAAGACTAACATTATCTACATCTGTATAACCCCATACAACTTCTACAGGTGATTTAATGTAAGAAGCTGCTACATTACTAGTTATAGTTGTAGGATAAATCTTTACATTGTTACCTTCTCTAATAAATACTGGTCTGCTAGTTGTAGGTTTTGTAAGTGGAGAAGCATTTATATATAGATACTCGTTTTGATCTATTTCTTCTACTTCGTTAGTACTGTTGTAGTATACAGTACCTAATCTATATAAGTCTGTTGGTAGACTAAATGTAGGGTTATTATAAGTTAAATTACCTGTCTTTTTATATAGGTTGATTTTTTCTTTTATATTTTTTACAATATTAGCGTGCTCATTATTAATCTCACCTATTCTATTGAATTGATTAAGATCATAGAAATACTGCTCAAATATCTCCAACTGAGCCTGATTAGCTAATAGGTTAAACTCTTGCGGTGTCATATAACCGCGGTTTTCTTTATTTAATATTGCTAATACTCTATTGTATACTGTGTTTATCTTAACCATATCTATGTTTATAATAATAAGGGCCACCGAAGTGACCCTCATCACTAAGGTTTACTTGAGTTTTTTCTCTATTGCTTTAAAGACGTCTGTGCCTTCGTCTGTTTTCAAGTATGCTGCAAATGCAGAATATGGATTTTCATCAAAAGGTACAGTCATAATCTTTTTATTATTACTTGGCCAGAAAAAGTATCTTTGATCCTGTGCCAACATAATAACACCTGCCTCTACTGCTTTAATAGCTATATTTCTTAGCTGTACGTTATCGTCGTTTGCTAAATCTAAAAACAAATCTGGTTTGTCTTTAGCGAATAACAATAAATCACGCTTAATCTCAGAAGATGTCATGCTTGATACGGCTGAGCCTTGCTCAACACGTAGTACTGCTTCTGCATGATCAATATCTAAGCCTTTAGCAGTTAGTAGCGCTTCAATTTCTAATTCTAAGTCTACTAAATCATCTTTAGCTTCTACCACTGGATCAAGCTCACGATAAATAACATCTTTGCCTGGATGGTATAATGATAATAGTTTTTGTAGTCCTTGATTAGTACGGGGCACAAATAGTGCACCATCACGGAACACAATGTGTCCTAATGTAGATCGCCCTTCTTGTTCGTCACGAAAAGGACTTTTTTGATTTGTAGCATAACGTAGTTCTCTTGAGTAACCTAACGTTTCATCAAAGTACAACAATGGTGTACGTGTGTGATGACGTGATGCTAATGTAAATGTTATAGGTGTTTTAGTACCTGTAAGAGCGTATGAACGATCTTTAATCACCCAAGTATCTTCAGGTGTTTTTGCTTTTTTTGTAGCCATAATATAATAAGATAAAATTTATAAAAGTAAAGATAGGAGCACCCGAAGGTGCCCCGTCTTTACATTAAGTATTAAGCTTGCTGAGATGCAGTCTTAAATAATACGAAGTTGTTAGCTCCTTGAACACACAAACATCTTTCAGATAAGAAGTGTACGTTCATTTCGTCAACGTCAGAAGTGTAAACTCCACCTACAGATCCAGTGATCCAAGATTTCATTTTACGATCATCAGCTTCAGAAGCACGATAGCGTACGTGTAAGAATGGACGCTTGATATTTTTACCAAGTTGTTGATCGTACACAGTAGAAGTACCAGCAGGTACTAATACACCATCAACGTTTCCACCCATACCACGAGTACTAGCGTCGTTTAAGTATTTCCAGTCAGTTTTGTAGAAATCGTAAGATCCACGACGGAAACCACTAAATCCAAGATTTAATGCCATATCTTCGCTGTTGTTAAATACTCCAAATGAAGATCCTCCATTATAGTGAGCATTAACAGCACCTAACATATCATCAAAAGCCAATGCAGTAGCACGGTTTAAGAATAACATGTTTTCTTCAATAGCACCTTGCTTGTCTAAGTTCTTTAAGATCTCATCGAAATCAGCTAAAGCTCCACGTGCAGAACCATCAGAGTTATCTAATGCATCTTCACCAGAGTTAAAGTTCTGATAGATATTTCCACGTGCTTCGATAGCAGCGAATAAACCTTCAGTACCTTTGTAGCTATCTCCAATAGCTCCAGAACCAGTAGTAGCAAGTTCACCTTCGATCATTGCCATTTCTAAGTAGTCTTCAAAGCGTAAGCGAGTTTCATGCTCAGACTTCAAATACCATAAGTACCCTGAAGCACCATTTTCTGTAGTAACTTCTACCCAACCAATTTGTGCAGCATCAGATCCAGAGATATTATACTTGTCTTTGATGATGATTGGTGAGTTAGAAAACTGCTGGAAACCAGCGTCTACAGATCCTGACATTCCTGCAGTACCTTTCTTAAATTCAGAACCGTATACAAATACTTTAACAGATACAGCAGTACCAGATGTAAGTCCAGCAGCAGTAAGTGTAGCACCTGTATATGCTTTAACTGTAAACGTGTTTGTAGCTACAGCAGATACAACACCTTTTACAACTTTATCAGCAGTCCATGTTACACCATCGTTAGGATGTGTTCCAGCTTCGATGATAGCAACAGTTTGTCCAACGCGTACAGCGTGTCCGTTTTCAGTAATAACACCAGTTGTAGTGTTAGCAGACGCACTATCGTAAGCGATGTGTAAACGTCCTTGTTCTGACCAAATAACTTGATCTGACGCAGATGGAATCTCAGCTCCAACCATACGTAAGAAAGAAGCTACAGAGCGATTTCCGTAGCGCTCAACTTCCTTTTCGTATACGTCAGGTAAAAATTGTTTAGCGAATGTTCCTCCTCCTGATGAATCATCAAAAGTTAGATAGTTTGTTCCAAATAATGTTTTGGTAGGCGCTGGCGTTAAGCCCGCGGGAAACGACCCACCTGATTTAAATAATCCCATTTTAGATTTTTTTTAAAAATTATTGTCTAAGTCTAATTCTAAGTTTTGAAGTATCGTCCCCACTAACCGCTTTAACCTGCATACCGCTACTAGTTGTAACATTTTCATGTTGCGATCTAGGCCCAACATCTATGTTTTTAGACTTAGCCATTTGCTCGCGTAGAGCATCTGCTTTGCCTTGTTCATAAAAGTGGTTTGCGATATTATCGGCATTCATTGCTGCAAACATTGCTTTGTGATAACCCGCAGCGTCTGACATCATATTGTTGTCATCAACGAACTTGTTGATTAACGTATTAATGTCTGCTTGAGCTTCTTTAACATTGTTTACATCCTTAACCTTGTATCTGTAACGCTTGTCACCTACCTTAAAATCAAAACCTTTGAAATCTTGGTTAAATAACTCGTTAGTTTTACTTTCAAATACAGATCGAGTTTGTTGAGCGAGTTCTTGATTACGACTCTCTTCAGATTTATAATCTTCGTAAAACTTAACCGCTTCTCGCTGTTCAGGCGTTAACTTTGAACTTAACTTAAGGTCATCGTAATATTTGCCTTTTAAGCTATTTAGATGCGATCTTGCTTCCGCGATAGATTCTTTTAAATTTAGTTTTTTACGTCTTACTTCTCTATCATCATCAACCTCTTCGTCAAAACTAAAATTATCTTCCATTAAAAAAGATATTTCTTCGTCATTAAGATGAGGCTTTGTTTGTCGATAATATTCACGTAAGACATCGTTATCTGACATATCGCTGTAATCTTTATTTAAGTTTACATAGTCTTCTAACGATCCACCTGTTTCATCCATAAAATCAACTAGCTTCTGGATGTTCTCAGGTAAGGTTATATCCTCCTGATTATTAGTTACATCTTCTTCCTGCTGTTTAAGTTTTTCAGGTATATTATTTATTTTTTCAGATAATGTATTTTGTTCTACATCTTCTTCATCCTGAACGAGCTCGATGACTTCATCTTGCTGCTCATCTTCAGTGGTCCGTACTTCTGTGTCCACTTCTTCGCTAACTTCGGGTTGTTCGCCCACATCCACGCTTGTTGCTTCTTGCTCTTGAACGGCATCTGCTTCTTGGTTAAATTTACTTAAATCGATCTTAACTGTACCATCTTCACCAACAGATCTAACGCCATCCGGTAAAGCATCTTCTTGTGCCTCCTCTTGAGGCTGTTCAGGCGCTTCTTGCTGCACCTCTTCTACTTGTTGATCTACAGTTTCTACTGCTTCAACTTCATTTACTTGTTCTTCCATGATAAAATATTATATAATTAATTTTTAGTTTTTATTTTGGCTCAAACTGCTCAAGGTTAAAACCACTACCCATAGTGTCGTTACCTGAAGATTCAAACTTCATTTCTTCACGTTGGTTACGTTTATTTTCAGAATACATGGTCATTTGGCTTTTAGCAGCCATTTCTTTGTTTTTTAGCTCCATGTTTATTCTGAACTCATAGTCCATTAAGTCTTGTTTAAGCTTTTTCTCAAGTTGCAAACGCTGTTGCTCTAACTGCGCTTCTGTCTGTAGCAGCTGTACCTTTTGCTCTGTTAAAGCTTGTTGTTTTTGTATTTCTAATTGAGCAGCTGTTTGTTGTGACTGTTGATTAGCTTGCGCTTGAGCTTGTATGTTCTGCTGTTGCATTTGCTGATCTAACTGTTGCTTTTTCTTACGTCTTACCTTTAACAATTGATTTGCAAGCTTGATATTTTTAATTTCACGTATATCAATAGCATCTTCAAGGTATATTTGGTCTTTAGCAAGCGCAGCTTGTATATTATTTTCAAGCCTTGCTTTTTCTTCTTCATCAGGTGCTAGCTCAATATAAATACCAAAATCATACAAATGCATATTTTTAATATCATCTAATGTACCAACATTAAACCTACCAATAGTGCTAATAAATGCATCACGCGTGGGTGAATACTCTAGTATATCTGATATACGTAAGCTAATAGCCTCTGCTGTTTTAGCTGTAAGATATAAGCTTGATTGTAGTATATGACGTGTTGCTGTATTAGAATTAGCTGCTGCTAATTTCTGTACTCCAACCAACGCATTAGGGTCTGGCATGCTACCATCTCTAGCTTCGTTAAGACCTGTAACATCTCTAATCATACCCATGTAATAATTATAAGTGTTGATTAGTGATGATATTTTGTTGTTACCACCATTTGATGTCAACTCTTGGATAGGTACTTTACCAGCATTCAAATCACCATCTTGCGTATATGATCTACCAATAACAGAACCTGTTTGAAAGAACATGTTTAGTGCTTCTTGTGGATTATAATTTGTACCATTACCTAAGTCTATTTCAGCTAAACCATCAGCATCTAAATAAACTCCATCAGGAATTATACGTGATAATACTTGTTGTAGCTTTAAATGCGTTAGCTGTATCATATCTGCAAAACCAGTAATACGACTAACTAAAGACTCAATACGCCCTTTATATATGCGAGGTGCTACTACATGATAGTTCATCATAACCTTTGTAGTATCGCTTTTTGGTCTAACCATATTCTTAGCTAACTCCCATTTAAGTAAATGCTGAGTACCAAGTACAAACGCACCATCATATACAACTTCTACAGATCTACTTATTTTCTCAAAATTACTGCGCGCATCTTTTGGAGGGTTGAACTGATCATCTTTTTCAAGCGCTTTATTAGCGCCTGTAGCTGTTGTTTTAATTTTGAAAACTTCATTGTTATATGTTTTATAGTTAAAGTACAATACTTGTATCGTGTTGGCATCTAAAACAGAGTCTTCATTTATATATCTATTATGTGAAGCTGCTGTCTGCACACCTTGCTTTGTTAACTTATCTAAATCATCATCTGTTAAATGAGGAAACTGTTGTTTTAACTCATTAATAGTCACGCTTTTAACTTCACCAACATAATATATGTCGTCAAAATACGGTGAGTAAGTATAAGAATAAACTATATCTGCTGGGTCAACATACTCTACTTTAATTCCTTCTGATTTAGTAAAATAGTTTTTTACACAGGATATACCTAATACAGTAAGATCGTAGTTTAATCTTCTTTGCGTAAGATCATATTTATTCTGATTAAATATAGCGTTGATAGCTTGCTCTTCAGCTATTTCTATTGCTTGCTTGTACTCTGTCTGCATGTGCAATGATAACTCTTCTTCTGTTTCAGGCAGTTTTTCTTTATCGTTGCTATACATGTTAACACCAAGTTCAGTTTCAACACGATCGTTAAACTGTTTAGCCTGCATGTCCATAATAATAGACTCAACATAATCTGTTCTTTGTTTGACAGACGATGGATCTTGTGAAAAAGCTTTTACATCATACGATCTATCTGACATACCGTTAACTACTATGTCCACAAACTTTGGTATAATAGGTACTGGTTTCCAGTCTAGGTTTAAATATGATAAGTCACCGTTTATAGATAACTCATCTTTATATTTTTTAACTGATTGTTCACCTCTAGCATATAGTCTTAGTCTATGGTACTCATCTCTGTTCGAATAAAACCTAGTAGCACCGGAGTCTCTTTTAAACCACTCATGCTCTATAGCCCTAGCAACCTTGAGACCATAGTCAGCGCTAGCCTTTTCAGCATCACTTGCGATCTGACTAGGAAATGAACTTTTTAATATTTTTTCAGCCATGCTATTTTATTATTTGTGAGTGCGCGCCTCTGTTGTTATATTTAGATATTTTTAAGTTTAACGGTTGTTTTTCGTATCTTGGTTTTGGGTGATACATGTGCCTATTACACGCCATAATAGCTAACCCTGAACTAATAGTTGCATCAAACTTTGTTCGTTTGTTTATATCAAACCTTGCCCAGTCGTTTAATGTTCTATTAAAATACACATTGCCTGCTCCTTCGTCATTGTAACCTACGTATTTATCTATGTAGCTTTCAATAGCAGCAGCATGCGCTTGCTTTATATACTCTGAACTGTTAGGTATACCACCTATATCTCGTTCACTTACAGATAATTTATTATACGTTTTATCTGGTCTGTTCATTGAAAAGCCTCTATAACCTCTTCGTTTTAAATAGTATAGTAGCCTAGGCTTGTTGTTCTCAGCTAGTATTGGCATGCCGTAATATACTAAAGCCATGAGTACATCTTCAAAAAACATCTCTGCTGTTTGTGGCCTAGCTATATACTCTAAGAAAAACGTATGTGGCGGAGCATCTTCCATAGAAAATGTTGTTAAACCATGTAAAGCACCTTTTGACCCTTGGCCATCTACAGTACCGGATATATCATATGAGTCACAACCAAAAGCTCCTATATGCTCATTACCTGGGTATTTAATCCCATTCTTAACTATTACATTGTTTTCTAGATTATTAGGTGGTGTCCATGATATTAAAAACCTACCGTTTTTGTTAGGCATAAAATACACTCTTGTATCTTGTATACCATTTTCCCACTGAAAGCTACCACGTGTTATTAAACCTTTTCTTTCGTGGTCTACATTAAAATCTATTTGCTCGTATATTTTTGTTAAATTAAATATACTGTTTTTAGCTTCGTCTCTAAACGCATGTTCTTCTGTTCTGGGAAACTGTCTGTAAAATTCGTTTAACCCGTCTGAGTCATGCTTTAAACCTTCAACTTCATTTTCCCAAAACTCTATTACTCCTGTATATATTTCTTGTCCATCAGGGCCAGCGACGGATTGTTCTGGCGTATCAAAGACAGGGTGTCCATAAGAATCAATGTATCCTTCGTAATTCCATTCCATAGGTATGAACAAAGAATATAGTCCTGAGCTAGTCTGTCCATTGCGGTTTCTCTTTGTGACATCTGAATCATAGTAAAGCTTCTTAAAATTATCACCACCTTTATCAAGTGCATTTGATGTTGAACCCATCATACACTTACCTATAACACGGCTACCCAACCTAAGTGTTGTTTTTGTTACACGCCAGTTGTTTAATATATTGTCAGGCCTCTCCCATTTACCGCTTTCATCATGTACTAACAAATTAAGCTTTTCACCATCATAAGAGTTATCACCCGTGTTTTTCCAGTCTATAGTTGTATCAAGACCTTCTAATGCTTGTCTTTCGTCGGCTTGAGTGATGGACTTTCTGGTAAGCTTTGAGGCTGGGACACGGTACGCAAGTTCTGTTTTGGGCCTGTCCATTCCATCTTGTATTGGCTTGAAAAAGAACGGGTAGTTAAGGGATATTGGTACGACCTTATCTGTGAACATCTTTTTAGCATCGGCACCAGATTTGGACAATATTCCGAACCGTGAATCTTTTGTAATTGTTGCCAAATTGACGGACTCTGCTGAAGACATAAAACTAAATCCGGAGCGGCGGTTTTTAAGATAACACATTCCGTAAGACCTGTGATCCGCTTTACAGGCTTCCCAGAATAAAAAGAATATTCTGTTTGCTTCTCGGAAGTCTGGCCGCCCAACGTCAATTTTAGTCCACTGCAAGTACATGTAGTGGCTACCAGTAATATAAGTAGGTGTACCTTTGTTATAAAACCAATAACCCTCTTCGCGTCGGGTAAATTCAGCATCAATATATGCATACCATTTATTTTTAAATGTTTCAGGGTATGTTTCCCAGTCAAATATTGTTTTTATATTCTTAAACTCCTTAGGTAGGTCTTTAGCTTCCCATTTATCTGAGCTTTTGTCAGCTTCTTTAAACAAAGGTAAACCTATTTTGAGGTTTTGTATTTCAACTACCTCACCTAAAGTACCATCTTTGCTTATAATAACAATATCGTGATCTTTATCGTAACCATACTGCCATTTCTTGTATCTATTGTTTTTCTTTAAAACATTTTCTTTTACAGGAGTAACAGTTTTAATTAAAGTTTGCTCGTACATTACTTAGATCTTCTTTCTGCAAAACCACTGAAGTTTTTATTTTCTTCTTGTGGTTTATCTTCCATTATATTTTTCTCATTTTCAATACGCGTAAGTATTTCAAAAGCGTCAAATATAGCTAGCTTTTTAGTCGCTGCCGCGTTTTTTAAACGGTCCGCCGCAAGCTCATCATCACCACCCTCTACAATAATCTCTTCTTCGGCTACCCTAATAAGCTCATGTACTGCTTTGTAGCCAGCTTGGATTATATTCGATTTCAGTTGTTTTGCGTCCATAATTTATTGCAATTGATTTAAGTGGTACTCTGTACAAACGTTCGTTATCAACAACAAACTCATATTCACTATTTGGTGTAAAACCCACAACACTTTCATCTTCTATATCATGCAAAGCATCGTTGTTGTGTTTTAAAATACCTACAAGTGGTTTCTCTTTTTCTGTAGAAAAATTATCATCATGTACTATAGGTTTAACAAAACAAAAACCTGGTGGTGTAAACCATTTACCATCTCTTTTATATAAGAATATTTGATCTGGATAACATAAATATTTGTCTTCCATAAAATAGCTCATGCCATTTTTTTCTTTACCTCTTATATCATAGAAACGCCTAAATACATTGTGATGTACTATAACTTGATCATTTGTTTTAAAATATCCTATATCATTAACAGGTGTTTGTTTGATCACACCTAGCCTATTTACAAACTTGTGATCTTCAATAGAACTATTTATCAACAACGTTTTATCACCAACCTTTTTCTTATTAGTATATCTACCGTCTACAGGTTCAACTATATAAGCATGAAGGTGTTTCATTAGTATTGTAAATTAAATTCTATAGCTATTGCCATGTTTTTATTAAATTGTTTCCATGGCAAAACTTCTTTGTTTTTCTCTATATATATGTCGTAACTATCTGGCTCTTCAATTATTTCTACAATAGTATGACCACCAAATACTTCCTGACCTATAGAGTAATGCATAGCGTCATTTTTATAATCACGACCTATACTAATCTTCCGTATTAGATTCATTTTTTTCCTCGTTTACTAGCTCAGCCTCATTGATAATACCAATTATAGCTTGAACTCTATTTAATTCTTTAATAGGCATGTCGTTTAAAATGCCTACAATTTCATTTAACTGCTCTTGTGTAAGTACTCTTTTCATATTTAATTGGATTTATTTTTTTCTTTTATTATATACCAGTTTTTACCTGTATTTCTGTATTCATTTGCATAGTCTAAATATTTATCTATTTTATTTTTCCAATTAGGATCAATATCAAGATTTATAATACCTGACTTATAGCTTGAGAATATTTTATTAATTACTTTGTCGCCTTCCTTTTGTTTTCTAAACAATATTCTATTTATACTATAATAAGAAGACTCGTGTACTCTATTATGTACATCAATAGGTTCTACTTCTTTACCTAGTGCAACACCATATGCTACGCTTTCGCTCATATGTGTTGTATAAACTTTGTTAGCCTTTTGCATATATGCATACATATCTGCATTTCTAGGTAATATACACTTTTCACCAAAAAAATCTTTTAACTCACCTATAATCTGAAATGTTGTTATAGGGTGTGGTTTAAAGTATACATCCTGGCCATGCTTTTTTTTAATATATTGCATCTTATTCATACAAGCATGTGACTTGATCTTGTTAGAGCCTGGTAAAACAACTATATTGTTCTTTGGTTTAAACTTATCGAAACAGTTCTCGCGAGCTTCGTATTTATTAACCTTTTTATTGTCAAACCTATTTCTTAACTCTGAAGCATAGTCTAATGTATCACAATCATCGTAGTATGCTTCTAACATTTGGTCATCACGTAATGATAGCGTTAATGGCTGAAACATTATATTACCTGCGTACTCTGTGTAACCCATTGTTTTAAAATATGGCACTTCATTTGCCATTACATCGTAGGCTGATTCCCACTTGTAAAAATTCTCTATTCTATCAAGTAAGTAGCTTTCAGCTTTTTCAAGTATTCTTAATGTTTTACTTTTTCTTAGTTCTGGTCCTATACGCTCTTTTAGTGTTTTAGGATGAAATATCTGCATTATATTTAATTTTTCTTTGCCTTGCTTTGTCTACAATATAACAATAATCGTTGACCATATTAAAAAATTCAGCGGCTAATCTACATTTATCTTTTCTTTTTATAAAATATCTATACGTTTCACCTTGAAGGTGTTGCCATGTTTCTTCATCTGTGCTTTGTAAACCTAAGTGTTCAGGATATGAGCATTTATTAGCGATCATGTATGGCCCTTGTTCAGTAAGAGGTAAGTTTAATTTAATTTCTTCGTATAACGGTATAAGATGTTTAATAGATTTATTAGTACCTGTAAATTCAATGCATACAGTTAAATTCTTTTCACCTTTTATTTTATCTAAAACTTTTAATATTGTTTTGTATACTCTTTCCTGTTTTGTTCCTAACCTAGCTTTTTCATTGAACTCTTTTGGTCCATCAATAGAGAATATAAGTAAAGAGTTACATTTAAATTTTTTATTTATTATATTATTAAGCATCCTATCAGGAAACACAGAGCCATTACTAGTTATTAAAAACCTTTTTATTTTACTAGAGTCTAAAGCATTTATTATATCATTTATTTTATGATCTAAGACTGGGTTACCACCTGATATAGCAATGGCTTCTGTTTCTTCTAAATAAGGCATAAGGTCAAAATTATTATCTACTATACCTAATTTTCCACCATTATGGACCTTGTCATATGTGTGTGATATATCAGCTGAGCACATTTCGCATGCTAGATCACATCTATTAGACCTAGCTAAATATAGATTTTTAAAATTAAGAGGTACAGTTACACTATTGGTTGGTATCTTTTCAGCGCATATCAATGCATCTGCATTCAAATAGCAGTCCTCACAATCATCAGGTACAATACCATCTAACCATTGCTGTCTTATCTTTTTCATATATCCACCATTCCAAAAGTCTACAGTAGGGAATGATTTAGCACATGGTGCAGAGCACATCTTAAAACCAGTAGGTGTCACCGATGGAGATAAAAAAGGTGCAATACAATAAGTGTTTTCTTTTCTGCTTAAGTCTACTTTACAAGCCATTATTAAATTGTATTATGCTATTGCTAAATAAATATAAGTTGCGCCAACTGAATTAGCATTACTTGTTGTTGTGTTTAATGTAAATCCATCAGCGTCTAAATCTATATCATAACCTGTACCACCTTCTTTAGATTGTGTATCAGCAAAAAGTTCTGACAAATTACCATTAGACTCTGTACGTTGGTTATCTACCATTAGCCAAGAGTTTCCACTGGCATCTGTTCTTTTTATCATTAAAAAAGATGGTTGAAATCCTAAACCTGTAATTTCTTTTCCGCTTGCGCCTGTATAGCTTCCTACCTTACTTATGCCATCTACTGAATGGAAAGCATACGCAACGTGTTCACTTGATACTCCCATAAAGGTATAAGCCCATCTCATCTTATTACTGTCTGCAAACGCACCTGTTGTATAAGTATCATTTATTTTAGCGTGAGTACCGTTAAGTCTTAAATAATCCCATGATCCGTCTATCTTATTGGTCCATGTCCACCAATTATATGTATGGCTTACTGATTTTGTTATTACTAATTCAGGTGTTTTGTCCAGCCCATGATCAAATGAGTTTGTTTCGCCTGATACTACACTAGGGTTAAAACGATATATACCAAAACCTAATTTCTTATTTATAGAAGCTTCATGCAAAACTAAATCACCGTCATCTGCAAAAGGGGAAGCAGCGAGTGTAGAGTACCCTGTTCCGTCCACCATATATGGGTTTGAAGAAGTAGGTTCACCACCAGCTTTAAAACACCAAGCAACATTATTTTGTCCGCTTACATTTGCATTTCCACTAGCTGCTAAAGTAAACCCATCAGAGTTTAAAGATGTTACAGCATTATCATTAGCTTGCGCATTTGTTAAGTTAGGATATACATTTTCAAACACTGTGCCTCCATTTTTACCTCTTAAACTATCTACTAAATAATGATTTTCGACTCCATCTCTGTTTTTTATCCAAATCATATCTGGCTTAAAACTTAAACCTGTAATTGTATTTATAGCGCCTGTACCACTATAGGTTTTAGAAAAGAAATGTTTTCGTGCATTAGTAGTATAAAACGTAGTATTACGCTCTGTGTTAGTGTTTGTAGTTATAGTTGTTGATGGATATGTTGTGTTAAATGTGGTGGTGTATGTTGTCGTCGTGTTGGTAGAAGTTGACCTATCTGTATTTGTATACAAACTTGTAGTGGTTGATGTACTTACATCATAAGTTGTATTAAAAGTAGTTGTTGTATCAGTTGAGGTTGTTCTACTTGTACTAACGCTGTAACTTGATGTATATGATGTTGACCAGCTAGTTGAATAAGAAGAACTATAAGAAGTGTTTCTTGATGTGCTATAACTTGTTGACCTTGATGTAGATCTTGATGTATTAAAATACGTTGTCCAAGAAGTAGTATATGCAGTATTTCTACTTGTTGAATAACTTGTAGACCTACTTGTAGAAAAACTCGTAGATACAGTAGTACTACCCGACGTTTGCTGCGTGTACGTCGTATTTCTAGCGGTAAAATAATAAGTATTCGGCATGATTAATAGTAGTAATTATGGTTTAATAAACCTCCTCCAAAATAAACATCTTCGTCTTCTATGTTCATTTTCCAAACATAAAAAGTTCCAGTCTCTGTAGATTTTGACGTAATCTCTACCTCATTGTTGTTTACATCTAAAAAGTAATCACCGACAGCACAAAAATACATAGGTCTAATTAACCACTTCATGTCACCTTGTGCATCTTCTTGCTTAACAATCATCATGTGGTCTGGTGTAGCGCGAAGCGTTCCATTATTAACATTCACCATTTCAGTAACTTCAAATCTTTCCTTGTACGTTATTGTACCAGTACTATAAGAACCCGTTAGGCTGTCTTCAGAAAAATTATGCATTTCGGTTTCATCGTCTGTATTAAAACCTCCTTGTTTTGTTAATATAGTATCATTTACATTAAGGTTTTCAACTAAAACAGTTTGCGTTGTGTTTATATTTATCGGCATACCTTCTTCTATACACTGAAAACCACCACCGCCTTTACCGCCACCACTTGTAAATACAACGGTTTGATAAAAAGTACCTACGCTATAGCTTGTTACTTGTGATGTACTTACCGTAGTATTTCTACTAGTGCTATAACTTGTTGATCTACTTGTGCTGTAGCTAGTTGATCTTGAAGTTGATCTTGATGTACTTCTACTCGTGCCCCAAGATGTAGTATATGATGTACTTCTACTCGTAGAATACGATGTACTTCTGCTAGTGCTTACACTAGTTGTTCTACTTGTTGTTCTTGTAGTAGAAACAGAGTAAGTCGTGTTAAACGTAGTGCTGTAAGAAGTTGTTGTTGTTTTAGAAGTACTGTTTGAGTAAGAAGTATTAAATGTAGTAGTAAAAGTCGTGTAAGGAGTAGAAACAGTAGTATTAAATGTTGTAGTTGTAGTTGTTGACGTACTTTTACTTGTGCTAGTAACAGGCTGAGTGGTATACGAAGTTGACACTTGGCCTAACGACGTATTCCACTTATATATTCTTTGAAAGCCTATATTCTTCATTAATCTAAGTAGTTTAGCTAAAATTACCAACATAGTTAACTAACACATGTGTAGTACTCGCGATAAAGTAAGATATTACAGAGTAATCACCAGAGTCAGTTTCAAATACAATATTGTCACCATTAGGTGTTTTAAACGTAGATGGTAAAGCTCCAGGTGTTGTAGCTGCTGTATTTACAATAAGTATGATACCAGATTTACCAACGTCACCACTTGCAATAGTAGCCGTTATTGTCCATGTACCTGAAGCACTGAGCTTAAAGTTAGTTGAATCTGCAAATGTAATAGGGAATTGGTTACTTGCGTTTTTTGTAATGCTTTTCAAAGAATAATCATCACCACCACCAATAGCACCCCACTCAGATGTGTATCCTTCAAATGATCCGTCTGTACTGTTATAGCGTATCATACCAGCAGCTGCTGTTGGTCTTTGTGCTGTAGTACCGACTGGTAACTGAACGGCATCAGTCGCACTTATATCAAGTGTAACTGAGGGTGTACCATCACCTATACCAATTTTATTTGCACTGGTATCGGCAAATAGCAAGTCAGTGTTACCGCTACCTTCTATACGTACATCAACGTCTGCGCTACCTCCGCTTAAAGTTAATTGACTCGCGGTAGCAGATATATTCTCGCTACCACCCGCATTAACAAGTATAGTGTTAGTTTGAAACCTCAAAGCAGTGTCAGTGTCGCCTATATGCTTTATATAATCGCTGACTAAAACATCACCGCTAATCTGTGCACCACCACTAACATCTAACTTATACGCAGGTGTTGTTACACCTACGCCAAGTTTACCGTCAATGGTAAAATCATTTAACCTTCTAGTTGCCATACTTTATATTAGTCTATTTTAGTAACTAGTGCTTTGTAAGCACCTGATGCTGGGGCAGTTGCAAATGTAATTGTACATGCAGACGTGCTTGTTCTCACAACATCAGCATATACTGTATCATAGTTAGTGTTATCATATATTTGTACAATAACGTCTCTTGTGCCTAAGTTATGCGTAACAGTTAGTGCAGTGGCAGAACCGTCACCTATATTTGTAGAAAAACTTCTAGCTGCTAAACCAGCTGCTGTTACAGCACGTGATGTGTCAGTTCCAGCTAGAGCTTCGGCAGTTGTAGCAAGTTCTACAATACCTTTATTTGTTTCACTTGCATCTTCACCAGCTATTGTAATACTTCCAGCCGCATTTGTAATATCAATACCCTCGCCTTCACTAAGAGTCGCCAGCTGCATATCACTATTAGTACCGTTACCAATAAGTAATTGACCATTAGTCGGTGCTGATCCATCAACTGTTTTAATTGTACCGCTTAGATGTATATCAGCTACATCAATACTCGCTGTTGTACCTGAAAATACCTCTGATGTATTTGTAGCGGCAGTTAAAAATGTAAAACGCCCTGTAGAATCATCAAAACCAAAGAAACCTAACTTAGCGTTAGTCCCGTCATGGTATCTAAACTCGATACCTCTGTCTTTATTATCGTCAGCAGACGGTGCAGTGTCGCCGCCTAACGTAAACACTGGATCGTCAATTGTTACTGTATTACTATTTACAGTAGTTGTTGTGCCGTTTACAGTTAAATCACCTGTTATAGTTGCACTTCCTGTTACAGACAGGTTTTCATCTACAGTAAGATCACCTGATATAGTTGTGTCAACACCAGTAGCGTTACCAATGGTAATACTACTGTCTATTTCACCTAATCTAGTTTCAAGATTAGCTACACTAACATCAACATCAGATGTGCTATATCCAAGACCTGTAACAAAGTCATATATTTGGTCACCTGTAGCTAATGCGCTACCTCCATCTGTAACAGTCCCTGTAATAACATTAATACCTGGATTAGGTCCTGTTGAATCAGTTACAGTTAACTGAGATGTGTTGTTAGAAGTTACACTTTTAATATCACCTGACGCATCAATCCAGTTTGAGCCATCATAAAAATATAACTTGTTGTCTGTAGAATTATAGTATATCTGACCTTCAGCTGGTGATGATGGGGCTGACGATAATACATGAACCTTAGCGTTCTGTAATTCGTTTTTGTTTAGGTCAATACTGTGTAAGTAGTTTATTGCCATTTTTTTATTAGTTTAGGTATGCTGTTCCCGTTGTCGCCGCTGAGAATACTAGTGTTAAAGAGTTTAAGTTTGTATATACGATCTGTCCAATTATTTGATCTCCTGCAGAGTTTTTAACCCATACAGAAGGATATTTATTTAAGTTATGTGTAATTACCCAGTTAGTAGCAGCAGTAGCCTGATCTACAACTTTAGTGCTAACAGTAAATTGAGCGTTATCTTCTATGTAACCTTTTATACCTTCAAGGGTATAGTTTTTTGTTTTTTTACCAGATGCGTCGGTTCCTAATAGTTTATCACCATCAGTTATAGTAGCATCATTAGTATATTGTGATATTCTTGCCATTACTTATGTTTGTTATTACCCATTATTTTTTCTGCACCACGAGAACCAAAATATCCAATGAAAACGATAGTAAGTAATTCTTTCACTACGTCGAGCTCATCTAGTTGTAATCCCCAACCTATGATAAAACTTACAGTTAAAAACACAAGTGTTAAAGGGCGCACATTAGCAGCCAACCAAGAACCAGACCTTGCATCAGCAACCCAACGCCTTGTAATACCATCAAACTCATGTATTTCTTGCTCTAGTTTTTTAAGTGCAATTTCTTTATCACCATCCGACATGTCTGAACCACCGATGATAGCTTTAACAATATTACCCACAGGAGTATCATCAGCAATGGCTCCAACCACTCCAGGAATCTTCTGTAGTAGGAACTTACCCACACCGGTTTCTTTAAACTTCTTTTTACCCATCTTAACAATTCCAACGTCTTCTTGCTGCTCTACCTCTTTCTCCTGTCCAACCCTTAGATCTAGCGCAAAAGGATTTACGGCGCTTCCACGCCTTACTACCTTTTTTAAGTTTACTAGGTGGTGTAGTTACAGCTGTTTGCAGTTTACTTCCTGGGTTATTTTTTTTATACTCATCGACACCTTTTTGTGTCATACCACCACCAGCCGCTGCACCAGTGCCAGTGTCATTGGCTTTATTAAAATTTTTACCTTTACCAATAGTTCTACGAACATCTGGTTTTTTCTTAAAAGGTGCGTTTGCTGCAAATGGAAGTGGTCTAGCCATCGTAATAAGTATAAGTTGTTTTACCGTTTATTTTCTGAGCGCGTAACACTTCACCTCTGTTAGGCTCTTCTGTTCTATAACTTACATGTACCCAGGCCGGATTATGTTCAGTTCCAAACTCCCATATAAGTTTATCAAAGTCTAAGTTGTTACGTATATATTTAAACATCTCTTCATTTGTGGCATTACCTAACACATCATCTAAATCAATTGCTTGACCTAAACAATGTTGTGATTTACTACTGCCACCTATAGCTGAATTAAGATCTGGTGATCTATAGAAAGAAGTTATATATATTGGACCACCTACAAAATCACGTAGAGGTTCAAATATATTTTCAGCCAAAGCTTGCATATTAACTAACTCTTCTGAACCAGGAAAATTATCAATACCCAAACGTTCAGCTGTGTTAGATCTAGTAGCTTCTTTTAAAGAAATATGTTTACTTATTGCGAACATTAATACTTGCAGCTTTGTTTTTGTACTGGTCCACTATATTTCATCTTTAATGGCCCACGTGATTTGCAGCCACATCCTTGACCGATAGGCTGATAACAAGTTGGGCAAAGCTTACTAGGTGCTTTTTTTTGCGAATGTACTTTTTGAGTAATTGGTTGCATTATTTATTATTTTTGGGTTTATATTGTCTTTCATATGCTTCTGCTTCCCACGGTAGATCTTTAGCACCTTCTTTCATTGTTTTTCTAGGATACTTCTTACCGTTCCAGTATACATAATTATCATCATAGCTAAGATCACCTCTCATTATCTGATCTCTATGAACAGCCTCATGGCTTATAGCTACTTTTTGCTGTATAGGTGATAGGTTTTTATTTACAACGATAGTGCCATCATTAAGCGTAACACCCTCTACACCTTTGCCTAAATCTTCTTTAACAATAGGTGCACCAGCGTGCATAAGCGTAATAATATCGTTTTTCATTTTATAACCCATATCATCTATTTTTATCTTTATTCATATAATCTAAAGCCGTGCTAAGTACTTTAGATGTGTAAGTTTCTTTTTCTTTTAAATGCTGTAAGTCTTCTTGGCCAAGTAATACTTTGTATAATCTATTTATCATAAGCTTACACTTTGTACTTACTTTGTATGTACTATACTTTACCGTCGTTCTGTTTCTTTTGCTATACACAACGATCCAGCCTTCTCTTACTAAACGCTCCCAACGATGTTTATCCCAAGAATACGCATATGTACCATTTATGAAGTCTTGCCTACTAAATATACCAATGCAATCAAGATATATTAAAAGCTCTAGATCTGCTTCTTTTATACCATATTGTCTGCAAAACCATTTTCTTGCTAATCTGTAGTATTTAAAAATCTGAAGCTCACGTATATCGTTAGCCTCTATTCTCATAATACCGCTATTACGTCATGGTCTTTAATAACCTGATATAATGTACCTTTAAATTCAATACCATATCCAGAGTGTTTATCATAATAAATCTCTGTTTTAGGCTCTAAACCTTGAACTAAATTACCTACAGACTCTACTTTAGCTTTTCGGTATCGTACATCATCTTGATGTTTTTCAGTAAGTATTAAACCACTTTCATTAGGTTTAACCTCTTCCTTTATAGGTGTAATAATAATGTAGTTGTTTACTGCTTTCATTGCTCACGTACATTAGAAATTACACAATCAGCTGACATAATAGTAGTTGCCACGCTTACAGCGTTTGTTAAGGCAGTTTTTGTTACCAACACAGGATCAATAATACCTGCTTTAATCATGTTAACATCTTTACCTGTAACAACGTCTAATCCCACTCCTTTACGTTGCGGGTATACTATATCCATATTCGCATTACGCAGTATAGTTAGATATGGTGCTTTAATGGCCTCTAGAAGTAACTGTTCGACATCGCTCTTTGGTGTAATTAACGTAGAAGCATTTAATAGTGCAATACCACCGCCTGGAACAATACCTTCTTTTAAAGCAGCTTTTACCGCATATATAGCGTCTTCAATGCGGTCTTTCTTTTCTTTTAATTCAACCTTGGAATCTGCACCAACTTTTATAATACCCACAGAACCTGATAGCATAGCTCTACGCTGTTCTAACTTTTTCTGCAAATATGGATTTTGCTCATCTTTAAGTTGCTCTTCAATCTGCTCGATACGTACTTTAATATCTTCAGTTTGCTCACCTACAGTAATAACAGTGTTGTTATCATCTGTGACAACTTTTATGGCTTCTCCTAAAAATGTTTCATCTATAAGATCTAAGTCATCACCTAGCTCTTCATTGATTACTCTAGCTCCAGTTACTATTGAAAGATCTTCTAACATATCTTTTTTAATAGTTGAGAAACCTGGTGAGTCAACAACATTTACTTTTATATTGCCTTTTACTTTATTCATAACCAAAGCACTCATAGGTTGAGGTGCTACGTTACCAACAATAAGTATAGACCTGTTGTTTTTAATAGCATACTCTAATACATTTTGTATTTTACGTATACTACTAATCTCTGACTCTACCAATAACACAAGAGGATTGTCAAGTTCTGATTTACCTTTTTCTTGGTTAGTGATAAGGTGAGGAGATTTTAAGCCTGAATCGAACTGTACTCCATCTACGATCTCAACGTACGTTTTATCATCGTCAGACTCTTCCATCAGAACCACACCATTTTTACCTACTTCATTATATGCGTCTGCTATAATATCACCTAGCACTATATCGTTATTTGCTGATATACGCGCTACGTTTTTAAGCATTGCATCTTTAACACTTATGCTTTGCTTTTCTAGGTATTTAATTACTTTGTCTTTTATTACACTAATACCTTGTTTCACATCTCTAAGGTTTTTATCAGTGTAATTAGTATAGTACTCTTTTAATATAGCATGGGCCAAGACTGTTGATGTAGTAGTACCGTCACCAGCTTCTTTAACAGTGTTTTGTGCCGCCTCTTTTATAAGTGTAGCCCCTATGTTTTCTACTGGATCCATAAGCACTACACTTTGTGCTACGGTAACACCATCTTTTGTAATAACAGGACGGCCAAGGCCATCTTCATATATTACACACTTACCCGATGCTCCTAACGTTGATGACACAGCGTTGTTAAGTTTGTCAACGCCATACATAATTTTTTTCTGTGCTTCATCATTAAAGGTTAAATCCTTAACGATCTCGCTAGGTTGATTAAATTCCATTAAGTTAAAATTAAATTATATATAAATATACTACTAATTAGTTGTCATGCAAAGTAGCGTTACCAAAAGCTGGGCCTGAGGCTTGTTGTACGGTTATAAAAACGTAGTTACTACCAATAGTACCGTCATAATACACTTGCACTTGGTTTGATGAATCAGTAAACCAAAAATACGTGCCTCTGTCTGAGTTGGTTAAAGCTGTTCCTGTATCACTAGCAGAAGGCCAAAAATATTTGTAATGACCGCCAATATCCACACCCGCGTAGTCTGTGTTTGGTGAGCTTACCGCACCCTGGTTCGCCATAAATGCTGTACCTCTAGACGCTCCGGGTCCTGACCCTCCGCCTCCATCGCCATCGCTAGCAACAGTATTTGCTCTTAAAAATCTTGAGTTAAACCCCATTTATATATCGTCTTTATCGCTAGTGTAAGTTTGTAAGCTATAGAAAAACACAGGGTTTGCTGAGTCATCATCTATACACTCTATTTGCATAACGTTGTAATCAGTACCGTTATCTTCATAATCAACACCACCAACTTTATTAAATACAGGTGTTCCAGTGCCTGCTGTTAAGTTAACTGTTTGATTACCTTTTATATTCCATATAGTAATACAATGCCCCACTTTATAGTT
>ERZ869936.264-NODE-264-length-56803-cov-8.870339_pt1 | contig 56803 bp, 33 predicted proteins | sample MGYA00520876_ERZ869936 | MGnify/ENA primary metagenome ERZ869936 (study PRJEB32218, sample SAMN09650985) | biofilter metagenome | isolation source: enrty point of leading RO module | place: Saudi Arabia: Thuwal, RO plant located on Red Sea | collected 2016-02-17 ... | reverse complement strand
CGCTGACAGTTCAAGCGGGGGGCGATATATCGACTACCGGCACGACGACAATCGGCGACGGCGCTACCGGCACGGCGACCATCAGCGGCGATTTTACCGTCGGCAGCGCGAGTTTGCTCACCGGGGCGCTGAACGTGGGCACGACGGGCAACGGAACGGTCAACGTTCAGCTTGGCGGACTGCTACAAAACAGCGGCGCGGCATCCATCGGCTCCGCCGGAACGGGAACCGTAAATGTGATGAACCTTGGAACCGTTTGGAACAGCCAGGGACTGCTCGAAGTGGGAAATGGTGGCACGGGCGAGGTGAATATCACCATAGGTGGTAAGTTGACGAGTCTCGACGCTATTGTCGGGGCAGACGTGAGCAACTCGGGCGAGGTGAATGTCGATGGCACCAGCTCTTTATGGGACAACTCCGGCACCCTCACCGTCGGTGGCCTGGGTAATGGCGCGCTCAATATCACGAGTCAAGGGGCTGTGGACACCATGGAGGCTTTTATTGGCTTTTCGAATAACGGCATGGTGAATGTCAGTGGCGCGGGGTCGCTCTGGACAATCGCAGAATATTTCGAGGTGGGTAGATCGGGGACAGGCACATTGAATATTTCAGGCGGAGGCACGGTGTTATCCAATAATGGGAATACTAGCTTTATCAGTCGCGTCCGGGGGGGCAGCACTGTGTCCGTCGACGGCACCGGTTCGGTCTGGGAAACCGGGCATATTGATATCGGGTCGTCTGGCGGGACGCTTACCGTTTCGAATGGTGGAACTGTGCGCACCCTTCGCAGTGGACTAATCGACGCCAGTGGAACTGGCGCGACCGTCACCGTAAGCGGTCTCAATTCCAAGTGGGAGATATTTCAACCCCTCTCTGTTGGCTCAACCGCAAATGGAATGCTGGATATATCGGGTGGAGGGAAGGTGAAAAGCAGCGACACTAAGATTGGAGCATCGGCAACCGGCGTAGGTCACGTGACCGTAGACGGTGTTGGTTCCGTGTGGGAATACTCAGCCAGCCAAGTCTCCGGTGATACCCTCGCAGACCTGATCGTCGGGGATCAAGGAGACGGAACAATCGAGATCATGAATAGTGGTCAACTGCGCAGCACCGCGTCCTCGGGATCTGTGATAAACGAGATTGGCTCTGCGGCGGGGAGCAACGGAGTAGTTCGCGTCACCGGGCCAGGTTCCCTGTGGAATACAGGCGACGGCGCAAGCGGTCACCTGATCGTCGGCAAGGCAGGCGCGGGAACTCTGGAGGTCCTGGCTGGCGGCGCAGTTCAAACCGACAGGCTCGAGATCGGAGTGGAAGCGGGCGCCAACGGTACCGTCACCGTCAGCGGAGCCGATTCACTTCTCAGCTCCCCAGATCTTAGGGTCGGCAATTTCACGAGCAGCGATGTCGGTCAGGGAGCGCTAAACATCACCAATGGCGGCCGGGTCGAAAGTGCCAACGTGTCAATCAGTGGCCCCTTAGGCAGTCCGGGCATCATCACGGTCGATGGCCCGGGGTCGCGATTGGAAACACTTTTTGATCTCAACGTCGGCTTAACCTCCGTGCAAGCGGAGGGCATGCTGGCAATTACTGGAGGAGCCGAAGTCACAGCCGGAGTGCTCCACATCCCCGGGGAATTTAGTCCTAAAGCCAACGGGAACGTGATCGTTGCTGGCTCCGGCTCAAGATTGACGGTGCCGGGCCGCGTGGCGATCGGTGTCTTTGACGTCCAACCCCTTGGCATTGCTGACAGTTCGCTCAGCATTCAAGCTGGGGCGACTGTGAGCGCTTTCCAGATAGAGATTTTTAGACACGGCATGCTAAGTCTCTTAGGAGGGACGCTCAGCACAACTGCTATAATTTTTCAACTCGATGCCTTTGCTGATCACGACTTCGAGTGGACTTCCGGCACGCTTAACCTGGGCGTAGGTGGGTTTGATGGCGACCTGATCAACCAGGCGGGCACTCTCGCGCCGGTGGATTACACCACTCTTGGGAATGTTGCGATCGGCTCAACCATCGTGGAGGGAGATTATGTCCAGCTTTCTGCCGCCACGCTTCAAATCGAAATTGGGGGCTCGACGAGCCACGACTCCCTGGAAGTCACTCAGGATGCTTTCCTCGGCGGCGAACTCGAACTTATCCTGCTCAGCGGATTCACGCCCAGCCCTTCCGACACGTTCACCGTAATGACCGTCGCCGACGATCTCTTCGACGTCTTCGACAATGTCGCGGGCGGCCAGCGACTCACGACCAGCGACGGCCTCGGCTCGTTCTTGGTCAACTATGGCCCAGGCAGCCCGTTCGATCCCAAACACGTCGTGCTCAGCAATTTCTTGCCCAGCGCCGGCCTTCCCGGCGACTTCGACCTCGACGGCGACGTCGATGGTCGAGATTTTCTCGTGTGGCAACGCAATCCAGGTGTGGGAAATTTGGCTGATTGGCAGGCGAACTATGGTGTTCCATTTTCGGCTACATCGATTGCCGTGCCAGAGCCGGCTGCGAGGCTAATATTCTTTTTCGGAATGGCTTCTTCGTTCCTTTCCTGTGCGAGACCCATGTTTAGGAGATTCGTATTATGAGCGAAATCCGCCACAATTCAGTTAGTCTCATGGCCTGCGCTGCAGTGCTGGGATCGATGGTGTTGATTGAAACCACAAGCTCCGCGCCTCTCGATCCGAATGCCTTTGCATCGCTAGGCACGCTCAGCGTGAGCTCCGGCACGCTCACGATTAACACCGACACGCTCGCCATCAGTGGGGCCGCCGCGTTCACCGGCATAGTACACGTTCAAGGATCGGGCTTGCCTGAGATTGCTGTGTTCACGTTTGACGAAGTCGCGATTCAGAACGGAGTGCTTAGCTTGACTGGCTCGCGGCCGATTGCGATCCTGTCCAAAAGTAACGTTATGATCGATAGGATCATTAACATAAACGGCGGCATCCCAAATGGAAGTAGTGGCGGCGCCGCACGGCTTGGTGGCGGCGCAGGGGGAATCGGCCACGACACTACTGACCCACAGAATGGGAGCGGTCCCGGCGGGGGCGGCATCTCCATGTGTTGCGACCCGGGCGGCTATGGAGGGGGCGGCGGCGGGTTTGGCGGCGTTGGCGGTGCTGGCGGCGGTCCCAACCCCATCTACTTCGCGCCCGGTGGGATGGCCTACGGCGACTTGGGGACAGCACTGCAAGGAGGCAGCGGCGGTGGCGGCGGCGTAAAATTGACCCAAATCTCGTCGAGGGGCGGTGGCGGCGGCGGTAGTGGCGGCGCAATAGAAATTGGCGCCCTGGGAACCGTTTATGTGGCATTGATATCTACTCAGGGCGCGCCGGGAGCGAGTGCCAATAGTAACAGCGGAGGCGGCGGCGGTGGATCGGGGGGCGCCGTGTTGTTACATGGACAAATGGTGACTGTTGCTGGGGGGATTCTGGCGGACGGGGGCGATGGCGGCGCATCGTTTGGCGGCACGCAGTCCAGTGGCGGCGGTGGCGGTGGCGGTGGACGCGTTTCGGTTCAAGCGGACATGCTTTCACTCGACAGCGTTCCTTTCACTTCGGTAAGCGGTGGACAGGCCGGAACGAATAATAGTCCCGTTTTTCCAGCAATCAGCGGAGAGTCTGGCATAGCTGTCCTCGAACCTTTCACAACGATCATTCCAACGGGACATCTCGTGCAAGTTCAGGCAGACGGCGTCTTGCCAAGTGGTACTGCCGGAGCGTCTTGGATACTTGAAACCGACCGCTTGCGGTTTGATGCTGGATCAATAGGCGCCGCGCTCGCACCCGTTGCAAGCGCGCACGACATCGAACTTAACGGTGGAAACGTGTTCGCCGCCCTCGGCTGGATAATGACCGGCCCAGCGCAAATCTCCGGCTTCGGACAAATGAGCGGCGCTGTCTCGGGCGGAGAGACAAATTACATTCTCGCAAGCGGCGGAGCATTAACTCTCGGAGATGCCAATAACATGGCCGGTTTCAGCTTTGCCGGAACTGTCGATATTGACGCAGGCTCTACGCTCAATCTGCTCGACTCCAACATGGCCGAACTGGGCGAGGTAACCACACTCGCCAGCGGAGGCCGACTCAATTCACTCAACGGAATCCACTTGGGAGCCGGAGAAACTTTGACCGCAAACTCGGGAGCGGATATCGGCGGCGAATTTGCCAACCAAGGAATCGTCAACGGCCCAACTGCCGCAGGTGAGTTTCTCACCTTTACTGACGACGTCTACGGTGCGGGCAACTACACAGGCAACGTCCGGTTCTCCGACGGCTTCGCTCCTGGCAATAGCGTGGCGGCTGTTTCACTAGAAAATGTGACGTTCGATTCCAGCGCCTCGATATTGATGGAACTTGGCGGGCGCGAGCCCGGAATGAACTACGATCAACTGATCATCATAGGAGACAGCACGATCAATGGGACAACACTGGACGTCAAACTGATTGACAATTTTACCCCATCGCTCGGTGACCAGTTTCAGATTTTTAGCTTGGCCAGTCCTGTAAGTGGCACAGGCTTTAGTGGTTTTGATCTTTCCACTCTCGGCGCCGGTTTGGAATGGAAGACGGACACATTGCTCACCACAGGTATCCTCTCAGTCGTGGCTGTCTCCCTCCCCGGCGACTTCGATTTCGATGGCGACGTTGACGGCCGAGATTTTCTCATGTGGCAACGCAATCCGAGTGTAGGAAATTTGGCTGATTGGCAGGCGAACTATGGTGTTCCATTAACGCCTGCGGTGAACGCAGTTCCTGAGCCCTCTTCAATAATAATGGCCAGTCTGGCTGCCATCGCCACGCAAGGACAACAGAGAAGATTCCGAAAGCCTTTCAAGTCCATTTGGATGCGACAACACGGTAGTACAACAAGTGAAGAATAGGTATTTCATCAATCTAACAATTAGGAGACAGATTAATGAACAGCATGATAATTGATCGTTGCGAGATGAATGACATTGTAGACGAAGTTCCGAGATTCTCATCATCAATTCTGGGTCGAAGGAGAGTTCCCTGGTTGGGATTCATTGCGTTGTTCTGCTGCCAAAACTCTCTGGTTGTTTCGGCAACATACGAGTACATACTCGATACGTCCATTCCTTACAACGTTCCTAACAATGTCGTGCTCCCTAGCCCAGGTAATTTTGGCAAGGCAACGTTCAGTGACACCGCCGGGGGGGTACTGTTCCGCTACGACAATTTCATCGATGGCAACGTCGGAAGCATGGATTTCAATTTCAATCCGTCTATTGCTCTTGTACCCGGCGACCCTTCGATCACCTTCACACACAAAGGAGGCGTGCCATTTTTTGGAAAGTTTCGATCGGAAAATGGGATCATTTTTTCCAAAGGACATTTTTTTGATCTTGGCTTCACGTTTCAACAAGATTTTGGTTTAAACGATCATACCGAGGTGTTGATTTCGTCGACGATCGCGGGATTTGAAGCGAGCTGGTTTGATTACGGTAGTTATCACGCCTTGGTTAGCGATCCGTACTATTTTTCTGCCCGCGTCGGAGATATTCAGAACACATCAAAGCAGACGGCAATTGTTGCCATTGCGCCTCAGGCGAAACTTAATCTCGAAGTGGAAGGGCCTCCAGCAGAGTTGAAAGCTGGGCTCGAATTCATCGAAATAGAAGTCGGCGTGGGAACGCTTCATTGGGACAATCCCATCATTTTTTATGATGGCAATGAGCATTTGCTCATTCCTGCGTTAGGAAGTTTTGACGTGAGTATGAGCATGGGAGCAGACGGAATCTGGCGCAATGTCGCAGAAATTGATTTCACTTTCGATCGTGTCGGTGGTTCCGGACATCGATCTTTCTTCATTGGGCGAAATGCTTTTCAGGTGTTGAACGCCGGGAGCTTGCGAGAAGGTTTCCTGTTTGAATTTGAACTGCGCGAGATAGACGATCGTGGTGAAATCGTCGACAGCCGTTTGGGTGCAGTTTCCCTGCTTCCAGTTCCAGAACCGAGAAGTTTGTGTTTCATGTTTTCAATTTTAGTGTGGCAAGCGGTGCGACGAGGAGCTATCCGTGCGTCAACTAAAGGATTGAGGAGATGAGTTTACTAAAAGCAGTTTCAATAATGTCAGCCGAATGCGCTAGCATCGGGTGAACCTGCGTTTGGGTTTGGAAGTAAAGTCACCCCAGACTAGCGCCCTACGGCTTACAAGAGCTGAGATCGTTTTTTGAAACCGCTGCTAGTCATTCCATCAAGAATGACACAATTACATATGTGTCGTCTAGTAAAAGGGACCCCTCCATGAAATGTGTATTCCATTCTCTGCTAGTTCTGTTGTGCGTCTTTGCTTTAATTGTGATTTTCACACACAGTGTTCTCGGTGCGACTGTCACTGTCAACGGCACCAATGGGACGCAGGGAACCACCGGGTCTATTGGGCCCAGTGGTGGGCCAGGTGGACCGGGTGGTAGCGGCGCCCCTGCGAATGCCATCGCCAATGCGGCTGCCGATACGAGCAACTCTGCAACCGCCAACGCGGGTATCGGAGGCTCTGGTGGCACAGGTGGACAAGGCACTGCGATGGGAGGAACGGGTGGAAATGGCGGCGCAGCAGGGAATGCCAGCAATGCAACCGCGACGGCAACCACAACTGCCAACGGTGGATTCACGACGGCCCATGCAGTAGCCAACGGCGGAGCGGGCGGCAGTGGTGGTGTAGGAGGTAATGCCTTCAACGGTACTGGGGGAAGCGGCGCTAACGGTACCAACGGCGGCACGGCGACGGCCAGCGCGACCAACACGAATAACCAGGCCGGAGGAACGACCACAGTCGATGTCCGTGCGACAGGGGGAAGCGGAGGCAATGGTGGCGGTGGTGGAGAAGGATTGAACTTAGTTTTTGGTTCGAGTGGCGATGGGGGCAATGGCGGCACGGCATCGCTCGGTACCGTGTCTGGCACCTCCACCGGCGGCGGATCGGTTTCAGTGACTGGACGGATTATTGGTGGCTCAGGAGGCGCTGGAAACAACTCAGGAGGCAATGGAGGGAATGGGGCAAGTGCATCGCTCACCGATGCGGTCACGGCTTCGACAACTGGTAATGTTTCGCTCACTCAAGAAGCCACTGGTGGCAGCGGTGGAGCGACGGCAAATGGTCTGGTCGGATTGCCGGGCTCTGCGAGTTCATCGCTAACGGTCAACGACCTTGTCGCGGCCATGCTGACGGGCTTCTCGTTCGCGCGGGGTGGTCAAGGAGGGGCGGCAGTATTCTCGGCCCACGGAGGCAACGGCGAGAATGCTACTGCTGCGATTTCCTTCACCGGCAAAAGTAACGTTACTGCTACGGCATCGGGAATCGGAGGCAATGGTGGGGCCGGTACTGCTGGAGATGGTGTGCCACATAATGGAGGAGATGGGGGGACTGCCACTGTGACGGCCCATGGGGAGTCGACCATGGGAGGAACTGTCATCGTATCTGCCATCAATAGCGCCGGTCACGGCGGCAACGGATCAACCGGCGGCGACGGAGGCGATGCCACGCTCATCGATGCAGCCACGGGTTTCACAACGGGTGCGCTAAGATTGGTGCAAACGGCGACCGGTGGTTTGGGAGGCGCTGGTTCGACCGGGTCCTCTGGAACGCCTGGCGATGCCATCTCTACGCTCAATTTCAACCAGAGCGGACCAAGCATGCTAACGATTGAGTCGACGGCCAACGGTGGTGGAAATGCCAGTGGATTTTCTGCAGCACCTGCTTCGACGGCTCTCTCATCGATCGATGCCACTTCGTCTGCTACCTTTATCAACTTGACGGCTACGGCTACGGCAGGAACGGGTGGTTCGATCAATTCGCTGTTCGGCTCGAACAACAGTGCTGCCAATGGTGGTGTGGCCTCGATCGGCATCCTGCGAGGTGTGACGACCTCGCCTAGTGCGATCGCCTTGAATCTCAATGCGACAGCCAATAGTGGGAGTGGCGGCAACGTAGCCGCAGGCAATGGCAATGGCGGGCACGGGGCGGCGGCCAATCTCGTCGACGTGATTCATGCTACTGCTCCCCCGACGGCCAGTGTCACAATGATGCAACGGGCTACCGCTGGAGCAGGCGGTCAAGCGATTACCGGTACTCCTGGCAGTGGAGGCGCAGCTAACAGTTCTCTCACGCGAAGTCTCTCCGTAGCGAATATGCAAATCAGCGCTACAGCCACCGGTGGTGCCGGGGGAGCTAAGGCTGGATCTGGTGGAGCTGGCGGTGTGGGAGGGAATGCAACCGCGTCGATGAATGCAAACAATAGTTCCGGAATGCTTACCGGCACCGGTGCCAGCGCCACCGGAGGTGCAGGTGGCGCCGGTACGAACGGAGCAGCTGGCGGACTCGGAGGCAATGCCACGGCCACAGTCTCGGGATCCTCAGGGAGCAATCAAACCGTAAGCATTTTCGCAATTGCCACCGGCGGTAGCGGTGGCACAGCCAATGGTGTAGGCAACGTCGGTGGTGTCGGCGGAACGGCCACGATAACGCCGTCCTTTGGTAGTTCAACCGGCGGCGGGTTTGTCGGCATCGATGTGGACCAAATCGGCGGCAATGGCGGCTCAGGAGGAATAGGCGCTAACGGTGGCAACGGAACGTCTTCCCACGTGATTGATGCTATTAGCGGTTCAACCTCCGGCGAGCTGCGCATCAATCAAGAAGCTGTCGGAGGAAGTGGTGGCAGTGCGGATGGGGGAAATGGCGGTCACGGCGCGAACGCTTCTTCACATCTTACCGCCACCAACCCGGGCGGTGGAAAACTCGACGTCACTGCAATTGCCCGCGGCGGTTCAGGAGGAACCACCTTTGGCGCCGGCATTCCTGGCAATAGCGCCGGCGCAAGCGCCAGTGCGACTGCCATGAACACCAACAACACGGCGAAAGCGACAGCTAACGGGTCTGCCGGTACCCCCGGCAGCAATTTCAGTAACATGACCACGGGCACTCGTGGCGCTGGCACAGCAGTCGCCCATTCCGTTACAACAGGTGGGTTTCAAGCCGAGGCGATAGCATTCGCATCTGGTAACAACACGTCGTCTGCTACGGCTTTGGCCGAGACCTCTGGCGGCATCGTCACTGCGTTGGCACTGGAAACCCATGTTCCAGCCCATCCCAATGTCACCGCAAACGCTCGAGGATCAGTGGGAGGTTCATTTTCAAGTTTTCCAGCAGGCATTAACGCCCATGCCATTGCCCTGCCGACGGCCAGTGACGTGACCAACAACCTGTTCGGCGATCCTAATGTTACTGCAGCGTACAACTCTCCTGATGGAAAAACTCCATTGGCCCTGACGGCGCTCCACCTTAATCTACCTAATAATTCGGCTGGGTTCTTAACAACCGCCAGTGCAGTAGCCAACTTCTCATTCGATGTGACCACATTGCAATCCGGCAAGCTTTTGGTTGGCCTACTTGATCCTACATCGAGCGGTCCCGACTTCAACTCGCTTCGCTTCACCATTGAGCGCGAGGGCACGGTTGTGGAAGATCAGACATTTGCATCGCTTGCCGCAGCTACGACTTACTTCAACGACAACGCCCTTGACCTCGGTTCACTCAAAGCGGGTATCATCGGCACGCTCGACCTCCAGTTTTCCTTGGAAATGACCGCGCTGGATAATGGCACCCGTTACGGCATCAATTTTTTGGTAGCAAACGTGGGACTTGTCTCAGGCCTCGCTGGCGATTTCGACAACGACGGTGACGTCGATGGCCGCGATTTTCTTGTCTGGCAACGCAATCCTAGCGTGGGGAATTTGGCTGATTGGCAAGCGAACTATGGGTTGCCGCTCGTTGCGGTTGCTAAGGCGGTGCCGGAGCCTTCATGCGCTGCCTTGATGGCGATTCTGGTTTTCGGTTTGCTTTCGCTTCCGAAATGGAAAGATCTGGCATAACCACGTCGCGATGCGAGTGCTGTTTATCTCTTGAACTGATTCAACTCTGCAGCAGGGAGAGCCAGCAGTTGGATCTGGTTGTGGGTCAGCGCTTTGGCAAGCAATTCGCCACGACTCCCGACCGATAATGAGTGATAAAGTCTGCAAACGTGATTGTGAACCGTATGAGGGCTAATATCCAGATGCATCGCTATTTCCTTTTCACTACGACCTAGGCAAAGTAGCCATAGAACCTGTCGAAGGCGTGGGGATAATCGGGCGATCGCTTGGCTCTCTTCATTGGGTCTGGATAGCCGTCGCCAGGCATGCGCCAGTTCAATATGTAAGACGCGCAACCTCTGCCTGTCTTCTCTGGTGTATTGGGGTTTACCCCAGGCGCGATGCACACCAATGCCAAATAGTCGCCGCAGATCTTGCACAACAAAAAAGGAAGCCATGGTCGCATCAATGCCGATGCTGCGGTGTACCGTTTGGACTTCTGATAAGGCATACCATTCTGCGTCGCTCATCACGTCTTGTCTACGAATCGTAACGAATCTGGCGGGTATATTGACTACACGTCTAAGAAATTCGCTTTGAAAAGTTTGATCGTCTCCGCAGTAAGTTTGGTTCCACAAGCGGTGTTGCTCTTCAGTGAAGCCATAATGAAGTTCGATTTCAGACCGATTGAACTGCCCCGGTTGATCAGGAAGATGTGCCCATGCTAAGCCAACAATTTTGGCATCGAAGAGTTGAGCCAGACCCTGCATGAGCCGATTCGTCCAGGCCGGAACGTCGCTGCCGACATGACAAACGTCCGTCACCAAGCGGTGAATAGCACGATAGCGTCCTCGATAGTCTCTCGCCGAGTAGAAAACCACAATTCCGGCCTCCCAACGAGACAGCGGTGCCGAAGCATTTCGAAATAACTGCATGTCGGAACCTTCTGCATATTAGGCTGTTTAGCTCAATGGCGTCAATCGGCTAGCGGGTTAAGTTGGGAAATTGGAGGCGAGTCGACGGACCGCTCGGGATTGAAAGGGAATTTCTCCTCCAGCCGACTGGTAACTAGGGAAGCCATGGAGTAGGTACCATGCTCAACTGAAATGACTATGCAACTCCTTGAATAGGAAATGCGACAATGCATCGACTTTATCTCAAATCCTGGAATTCGTTTTCCAGCGTCATAAGAACAGCTGGTGTTGTTGCCTTGGGGGTGCTGTCATTGGAGTTCGAAACGCAGCCACCAGCGAGTGCCATCACCCTCAATATGACCTACTTCAACGAGGGAGACCCTATCCCTCATGATGAGAACCCCAGTTGGGATCCCGCCGGTACGATCCTCAAAGCCCACTTTCAGGCCGCCAAAACAATTTGGGAATACCTCCTGCCGGGCGGCGGTAGCTACGACTTTGATTTCGAGTGGGACGACGACATCGGCGCTACTACTTTGGGACTCACTACTCTAGGCCCGACTACCTATATAGAGATCAATCCCAATCAACTATGGTTCGCCGATCCCACACCTGAGAATAACAATGAATTTAGCATACCTACCCAGCGACTCTATAGCCAGTTATCCGGGTCCGATCAAGCGACCTACTTTCCCGGAACCGCGCCGCCCGGCCCGCTGGAGGTCAATTATCAAGCAACAGGCATTGCCAACGGAACGATCATTGATGGAGTTCCCTTAAATACACTGAGCGCTTCGGGTCAAACCTTCTTGGATTCCATGGGCATCAATGTTTCGGTGGATGCGAGCAATGGCAGAGACCTTTTGAGCACGATTCTCCACGAGATCGGCCACGTCTTAGGAATTAGTGGGATCGAACCGGGAGAATACAACATCGATCCACAGCACGTCGGGGGGCTCAGCAATGTGCTTGTGCTGGAAGGCGACGGAGGACACTTGGGCGGAGGACCCATGCCCCCACCGAATACCAACATCATCCCGGGGTTTCTCATGTGCGATAGCTGCGGCGTGGCCGGTTTGCGCAGGTTTGCCACGGCGACGGATGTGCTTGTAATTGCCGAGGATCAGGGAATCGCCGACGTGCAGCTCCCGCGTGTAGAGCGAATATCAACCGGTACATGGAGCGATACGAACGGTTGGATTGGAGGTGCGGTGCCGTCCAGCGACCAAGATGTTTTCATCAGACATGGAGGAAGTGTCTCGATCGATGTAAACGCGTCGGCCCAGAGCCTGTTGATCGCTCCCGGGAATAGCCTATTCACACTGTTCAACAGCGGAATTGATGTTAGAGGAACACTTACCTATAACAATGCGACTGTCGAATTCATTTCGATGGGAACACTCTCCGCCAATCACTTCATTGGCAATCCGGACAATCTCATCTCCGGGGCCGGGTCGCTGGTGCGGTTTAACCAATTTACGCGGGGAACTTCGGCGGCGACTTCCGCGACGTTCGGCGGTAGCGTCGCAGTCGGCTTTGACGCGGATCCTAGTCCGAGCACTTCCTTGACATTGTTCAATCCAAATTTTCTCGCCAATTGGAACATCGGACAGAACCTGATCATCGGCGACGAAAACGATGCCACAGTTATAATTGATAATGGGACATGGGATGTTAACGGCAACACCACGCTTGGCAACGTCCTAACTTTTTTGAATGGCGGTAGGACAGGTGGAGTTAGCCTCAAGAACGATGGCATCCTGGACATCGCCGGCAATTTGGACCTCCGACTCGGCTCCGTTACGCTAGAAGGTATGGCTGAGTTGAGAGTTGGCGGCAGCGTGTTCATTAGCCGGCTTAGCCAGATTACCTACCGAGATGATCGGCCGGCGCCAAGCCGACCTAATTTCCTTGCTGGGGGGCGAACAGAGTTTGTCGAAGGCTCGCCGATACTCATCGCGGGTGGGAATCTGACGTTCGAGGACACGGCCAGCGCCAACAATGCTACGGTCACTCTCGAAGGCGGCTCGGGCCAAAATGCTTCTGGCGGGCTGGCGGTCTTTAAGAACAACTCCTCGGCCGCCACCGCCGAGTTTCGAACCAAAGGGGGCCATTTTGGGCCAGCGTTTGCCGGACAAATAATGGGCAATGGCGGCCAGGTTCGCTTCGAGGGCACCTCCGGCGCAAGCACCTCCACGTTAATCAATGAGGGCTGTCAAGACTCGATCCCAGGTAATTGGCAGTTTGGCGGCACTGGCGGCCGCACTATCTTCGCCAACAACTCGAGCGCCGAGCAGGCAACGATTCATAACCATGGCGCTTCTACTCCGATCGGACTCCTTCCAACAGGCGGCGCAACGCACTTTTTTGATTTCTCAACAGCAGGTTCGGCCAACATCACCAATCATGCCGACGCGACTTTCCACAATCCGGGAGCAGAAGCAAAAACGGTTTTCTACGATTCGTCGGACGCAGGCAACGCGACTATCGAAAACATCGGCGTTGCTCCGGGTGGTTCTCGCCCTGGCCAAACGGAATTCCGCGGCAATTCCAGCGCGGCCCTGTCGAACATCCATAATCGAACACACCTCACCCCCGGCGGTGTGGCTGGCCGCACTGACTTCTACGACAACGCCACGGCAGCGGATGCTACTATTCACACTTACGAAGGCTACAGCGACGCTGGGCGCATTGAGTTTCATGATAATTCCACGGCCGAAAGAGCGCGATTGATCGTGGAGAATGTGCCTGGAATCGTCGGCAGTTCAGGAAACGGTGGCCACATCATTTTCCGAGATTTCTCCCGTGCAAACGAGGCCCAGATTTTCCTGAAAGCGAATGCCTGCTGCAACGGACTTCAGTTCTTCAACAACTCATCCGCCGATGATGCGCAGATCATCACAGAGGATGGCTCCGGCAACATCACGTTCTGGAACTCGTCGAAGGCCGCCGATCCTACGACCGTCGACCCGACCCTCATTTCCTTAGGCCGGGGAAGTGTAATGTCCTTTTACGATCAGTCCAAGGCTGAAGATGCGCACATTACAATGGCCCATGGCTCCCAGATCCAATTTAATGCTAACTCCTCTGCCAACTCCGCGACAATCGTCGCCGATGGATCTAACGTCTACCCGGTGTCGGGCGGTAGAGTCTTGTTTAACTCGTCATCACTAGTTAATAACTCTACCGTTATAGCCAACGGTGGAACGTCTAATCTCGCCGCGGGGGCGACTGTCGAGTTCATCAACGGCGCCCACGCCGGAAATTCCACGATCACTGCCAATGGACCAAGCAATGGTGGAACGGGCGCACAGATTACGTTCAACAGCGGCGCAAAAGGCGACACGGTACGGCTCATTTCAAACGCAGGATCCACAATCGACTTCCTGGATCAGAATTTTTATCTTCCTGCGGGTATGTCGGTAGGTTCTATCGAAGGGGCGGGGAGATACGTTCTGCGTGGATCACATCTTATAGTGGGCGGACGAAATCTGAACACGACGGTTTCAGGTACGATCACCGACAACCCCGTCCCAACCAATCCTGTTTACAGCGGCGGCCGGCTCACCAAAGTAGGCTCAGGCACACTCACCCTCGCAGGCACAAACTCGTACAGCGGACTGACAACTGTAAATGATGGCACGCTCAACATCACAGGCTCCATCCCTGGTGGCGTAGTGGTCAACAATGGCGGGACGCTAGGGGGCAGCGGCATCGTTTCTAGTAATGTGACTTTGAATTCGGGCGCTCTCCTATCACCTGGCGCTTCGAACGGTATTCTCACTGTCGGCAGCCTCTCCATGGTTAGTGGCAGCTCGCTCCTGATGGAAATTGCCGGAATCAACCCCGGCTTTGGTTATGATCGAATCCATTCCTCTGGCGCTTTAGCGTTCGGAGGCACTCTTCTGGTTTTGCTGACAGAAGGCTTCTCCCCGTCGGTCGGCCAGTCGTTCGATTTATTCAATTGGGGCAGTATTACAGGGACTTTTAGCTCGCTGAATTTACCTGCGATTTCCGGAGGTCTGAGCTGGAACACATCGCAGCTTTACAGCACAGGCACTCTATCAGTTGGCCTCGCCGGCGATTTCGACAACGACGGGGACGTCGATGGGCGTGATTTTCTTGTCTGGCAACGCAATCCTAGCGTGGGGAATTTGTCTGACTGGCAAGCGAACTATGGGTTGCCGCTAACTGGGGTTACGACCGCCGTACCGGAGCCGGGGTTTGGGTTGGTTTGGCTCGTGGCTTTGGGTTGTTGGAAAGCGGTTCGACCACCCTGTCGGGGGGGGATGAACCATGCTCACACTAGATTGACTTCTTCCGGATTTTCTATATGATCCATTCCGCTCATATCCTCCGCCGTGCGTGGAGCGATCCGAAGACCGCTTGCGGCTGGACTGGGTGAGCTAGGGGGTCCCTTCTCAATCGACTGCTGAACTTTCTTTGTCGGCATGCTGCCGCAGCGATCTTGCTTTCACCAAAGACACCGTCTGTCGGCGCGTGCGCTAAGCGCAAGCTGTGGTGATCTCTCCGCATGCGGTTCAGCCATTGGATTGTGTAGGCGATTTCCTTCTAAAGGAGATCAGATGATGTATCGCGGGAGAGTGAATGATTGTCGAGTGAAGTTGATTGTGGGCATGGTCAGCGGGATGGTGTGTGCCCTTGAATTCGGAGCACACAAAGAATCGAGGGCTGCTCCAATTCAGCCAGGATTTAATCTACTCGCAACACCAGGTTTGAATTCGGCTTTCATCGATGTCGATATCCCAGGTTTTATTTCTCCGCAGAGAGTCTTCTTGAAAGGAAAGCCGCTCGATCCGGACGGATTGCTGACAGGAAGTCCTCTTTACGACACCGATACCATTATTCAGCGACACACGGGAGCCAACTTTGGTGTCGGCCAACGTGACAATATCGATATCGAACTTCTGGCCCTCTCGCTCGTCAGCGTCAATCCCATAGTGGCACAAGACGGGACGATATTCGACGTGGAGATCGAAAGTGGAAGGCTTCTGAACGATCCAAGTTCACCCTTGTTTCGCGATTCGGCGATTCCTTCCTCACCCATCGTTCAGCATGGAATGACGATTTCCCACGACACACCGCTAGGTGGCTATTGGCAATCGTGGTTGCAAGTCCATGATTTAGTGACATTCCGAGATCGACTGACTGGAGTGGCTCACTCGACATTTCATTCTCGCAAAGTCTTCGAAACTCTTCCAACAGGTACGTGGTCTCATCAACCGGTGAAATTCGATCTTTCTCACAATTTGACCTCTGCAGTGGCTCACCCACTTTTTCCCACAGGAGGTTTTCATGCTGCGGTATCTCCCGGCCCAATTCCCACAGCGCTTCCACCAGGCATGACCTTCTCCGTGTCTTATCAAGGCCCTTCAGCTGGCGGAACGCCTGGACCGTTTACCGGGGTGCCTGATGGCTTCTTTGGCGTTGCGATGGACGAGGGTTCTATCTATACCCCCGCCCCGCCAGGGCCACCTGGACCGAATCCCCCCTCCTTTGGTCCTTTACCGGCACCCGGGCTGGAAGTATCAGCGGTAATTGGAGGACCGGGTGTGGTGCCAGGGGGCTTAAATATCGTGCCGGGGTTGTTCGGAGCTGTGGAACTCGATGCCCTATCGTATGGCAAGGATTTTGGAGATCGACTTTATTTCTCCGTGGATGAATTCGCCGTGGGGATTCCTGGTGCCCCCGTGGCACCGAATGTGACTAGTGAAGGCGCAAGTCTCTCCGCGAGCATGGAAGCATCGGCAGACGTCTTTATTTATCTCGGTCCAAAGGTTGCCACGGCGCCACCAGACTTGAGCAGCCTCCCAGGAAACATGGATGTCATCGACGGGGATGGTATGGCTCCCTTTGGTGGTCCCGGCAGTGGGTTGATCGAACCGAATCCCCCTTCCGTGACAAGCATTCCCGACTCAGGGGACAATCTCGATGCTCTGGATCTAGATACGGTTCTTGCGCATCTGATGGGACCTATCTATTTCTCTTTAGATTCGGCGTTTGCCGATCCACTTGAAGCAGCCGGGGCGGACCCGAACACGGGCACCGCATTCGGCAACGGTTTTGTGGGGGGAGATGTACTTGTGCAAACTGTTCGGGGAACCCCCATTTCACTTTACGCTAGCGCATTTCTGGATCTTGGCCTCGATGCCTGGGGTGATGCCGACCCATTCACGATGGAACCCGATTCGGACGATCTCGATGCTTTGACGTTGATCGACGATGGAGCAGTGGACATCTCTGGCAGCCTCTTTTTTGACCCAGCCGTAGACACCCTGCTTTACTCGGTGCGGCGAGGTTCTGCAGTAATTGGAGTGCCAGACTCCACCTTCGGAGTTCCGATTGAAGAGGGGGATATCCTCTCTCCGCCCCCGGGGCCAGGATTGCCGCCCTCGATCTTCATCGCCGCGGAAGCTTTGGGATTGACGACGGTGAGATCAGGGACGGCCACCAGCTACGGAGTGATCAATCCGGAGTACCTGTTCGATGGATGGGCAGACGATCTGGATGCATTGGACATGATCGACGACAGGCCGCAGATCAATCAAACACCAGGGCAAAAAATCCTAACCCATAGTCAGGCGTTTGTCGTTAACGATCTCCTGGTATCGAGTGTGGGTTTCGCCGGTCTCGCTTGGATTCCCGCACAGGATTGTTCTGTCCACAATACCTGTTCAAATGGCGATTTCGACGGCGATGGTGACGTCGATGGAAGTGATTTCCTCGTTTGGCAACGCAATCCTAGCGTGGGGAATTTGTCTGACTGGCAAGCGAACTATGGGTTGCCGCTAACTGGGGTTACGACCGCCGTACCGGAGCCGGGTTCGCTAGTTTTAACAATGCTTATAGTCTGTCTTAAGCTATCTCAGCGCTGGAAGAACAGAGTTCAAGTTCAGTGAAAAGTAACTTTTACTGAATTTTGTTGCAAAGCCATTCTCCCAGGGATATACTTTGGGCGCTGTGTCAGGTCGCTTCGTTTTCTCATCGGGGAGGGCCAGTCATGGTCAGTCTCTTATCTTTCGGCGAAGAGTGCCAGCGTACTCACAGGTCTTGTGCTTGTTTCGAGCTTTTCGTCGTCACACTGTTTTACTTCTGTGATTGCGGCGAATCGGCTAGGGCGGCGAAGTTTGTCCCGCTTGGTGATCTGCCGGGTGGAAGTTTTCAAAGTAGTTCCTTCGGCGTATCAGCTGATGGTTCGGTGGTCGTGGGAATAGGAGATTCTACATCTGGCCAAGAGGCATTTCGCTGGACGAGCGATGGTGGCATGGCCGCCCTGGGTGATCTACCGGGGGGTATCTTTTACAGTCTAGCTTCCCGAGTATCAGCTGATGGCTCAGTCGTCGTTGGCTTCGGAAATTCCACATCTGGCCAAGAGGCATTTCGCTGGACTAGTACGGGTGGCCTAGTCAGTCTGGGAGATCTGGCCGGGGGCCTGGTTGCAAGTCGAGCGGACGGAGTATTTGCCGATGGTTCAGTGGTCATCGGCACAGGCAATTCTACTTCAGGGTTTGAGGCGTTTCGCTGGACGAGCGGCGGAGGCATGGTCGGCTTGGGCGATCTCTCGGGTGGTTCATTTTCTAGTAAAGCTAACGGGCTATCGGCGGATGGTTTGGTCATCGTTGGCTTCGGAAATTCCACATCTGGCCAAGAGGCATTTCGCTGGACGAGTGGCGGGGGCATGGTCGGCCTGGGAGATCTAACCGGGGGCTCCTTCTCCAGTCAAGCTCAAGGAGTGTCGGCCGATGGTTCAGTCATTGTGGGCTCAGGCAGCTCTACGTCTGGCATTCAGGCCTTTCGGTGGACGAGCGGCGGTGGGATGGCCGGTTTGGGTGATTTACCAGGAGGTGCTTTTTTTAGCTCGGCATCAGATGTTAGCGCCGATGGGTCAGTCGTTGTGGGTGTCGGAGCGTCTGCGATAGGTCTCGAGGCGTTTATTTGGGATGCCGGCAACGGAATGCGGAATCTCAAGGGCGTGCTGATGCCGAGCGTTGGCGTAGCACTGAATGGGTGGACTTTACAGAATGCCCTGGCGGTTTCGTATGACGGGCGAACCGTAGTGGGGACTGGAACCAATCCGGCTGGCTTCGCAGAAGCATGGTTGGCGTATCTCGCCGACCAGGTTTTCTGGTTTCCGAACACCAGCGGCTCATGGGACGTGGCCACGAATTGGAGTGGCCCGTTTTTCCCCAGCCCGACTGATGACGTTGTGCTCGATCCCACAACAGCAGTCACCATTACGGGCCCGGCCGCGCACACGACGATCAATTCGCTCACTATCGGCAGTAACATCGCAAGTCGGGTTACACTAAACCTCTCGGGTGCCACAAGAGGCGACTTAAACGTGCTCGGCACAGCGATACTCAACACGAATGCCGAGGTTGTCTTGGCTGATGGACGGACTTTGTCCGCACAGTTTACGGTCATCAATTCGGGAATCCTCCGTGGCACAGGAACCGTGAATGCCAGTTTGCTGAATGAACCCGGCGGCGAAGTCCGCGTTGCAGCGGGCGAGTCGCTTGTCGTCGGGAGTGGCGGACACACGAATCAGGGAAAAATGGAAGTCATCGGTGGTTCGCTCGAGGTCATTGGGTTTCTTAACAATAGCCCAGACACAAGCCTCGTTACCGGCCGCGACGCTACACTCCGCTTTCGGGACGGACTTGGCAATTCTAACTCACTTTCGCTTACCGGCGGCAACAACGACGTGTTCGGCGACATTATCAACCAACCTACCGGCAGGATCGTGGTGAGTGGCGGTGCGGGAGCAACGTTTTATGACGACATCGTGCAAGATGGAACATTCCGAGTCAGCAAGGTGGGCACAACGACCAGTGTGGCCGTCGTGCTGGGCAGTTTCTCCGGATCGGGTGGCAGCACCGGCGGTGGCGACATCTTCTTTGAAGGCGATCTGCGCCCCGGCAACAGCCCCGCTTTGGTGACCTTCTCCAACAACATCGCATTGGGAAGCGATGCGAGCTTGAATATCGAGTTAGGAGGATTAATCGCAGGAACCCAGTACGATCGCGTGAACGTAACGGGAAGCCTGGCACTGGGTGGAAGTTTGAATATCTCTCTTTTTGGAGGCTTCACACCATCGCCAGGAAATGTATTTGACATTCTCGATTTTAATCCCGCTACACTGACTGGAACGTTTGACTCGATTGTTCTCCCCTCGCTTACGAGCGGGCTCACCTGGAACACATCGCAGCTTTACAGCACAGGCACTCTATCAGTTAGCCTAGCCGGCGACTTTGACCTCGACGGCGACGTCGATGGCAAGGACTTTATCATCTGGCAACAGGGTGGTTCGCCAGATCCGCTCAGCAGTTCGGATCTGGCACTTTGGCAGGCGCAATATGGGAGCGCGCTTCCCTTATTCGCAGCGAAGTCAGTTCCTGAACCTGGATTCGCATCAAGTTGTTTCTTCTCAACTCTTTTCCTGTTAAAATTCATATTGTCTCATCGCATTGCTACTTAAAAGTCCGCAGCTTCGATAGAAGGAGATTCGCATCGAAAAGTCATCCCGGAACCTTTCCTTCGAGAAATGAGTGTCATCATGGGTACTTTACGAGCTTTCCGAGCAGCTACCTTTCTTCTTTGTTCAGCAACATGCTTGCCCTACAGCTGGTGCACCACGTTTAATTGGACGAATTCCTTGGGAGGCAATTGGCAAACTGCCGCTAATTGGTCCCCGGCAGGAGGGCCACCGGGCGCTGGGGATTTTGCCATGATCAACCTGAACGTCCCCGTAAGTTTGAGCGCAAGTACGGGAGCACTCATTGGCCTCACTTTGGAAAATGGCGCAAGAGTTTCTACCAATGGCAACCAACTAAACGTCGCAGGCACCAATGCGAACACTTTTCTCTTTGGAACAGGAACCACTGGCGGCAATACTCGATTGGTGGTCGATGACGGTGCCGGTCTCGGATTCGATTTCGTGAGCCATTTCTTTTCGATGCACCAAGGTGCTGAGTTGAGAATGCAAGGGGGTGGAGCGATCGCTTCATTTGGGATCAACGTCAGTCCCAGCAGTCTTATCTCAGGGCATGGAGCCGTTGTGCTTCTTGGTTCGGGTACACGGTTCGATGTGGCGGGCACGGTTCGGCCCATGAATGGAAATCTGACCCTTAGTTCCATTGCTGCCAATCGGCTCGATCTGGACGGTAATATCGGCGGAGATGAATTTGGTTTGCTTGATGTAACCTCAACAGGCAATCTCATCATTTCAGGGTCACTCACAGATTCCTACAGTGGGGTGATCAATATCGGCAATTCACGCAAGATCGATTTCAATACTGCCTTTGCCATGGATGGGGACTTAACCTTTACTTCGAGTTCAGGGAATCGGATAAGTGCCCCCATGATCACTTATGAAACGGGGGCAACGGTTACTGTGAATCAGGCGATTGGCGAAATCGATGCGGTCACCCACTGGCCCGGTTCGGCAGTGATTCAACTACCCAATGCTTCATCTGAATTACATCTTTTGGGTGACTCCACTTTCGCTTTTACCAACGTATTCAGTGGACTGGGACGACTGGTCAATCAGTCCGGGGCGACCATGACACTTGAAGATGGTGTGGACATTGGGTCAAAACTTGTAAATCACGGCACGCTACAAATTGGTTCATCAGCAGGCTCCGTGTTGCTCGAAGATTATCAACAATCGATCGGCGGCCGGCTCAAGATCGAACTTGGGCCTCCATTGACGGGCAATTTTGACCAGATCACGATTACCGAAAATGCCGGACTAAGTGGAATGCTGGACGTTTCACTGCTGAGTGGCTTCACGTTGTCGCCGGGCGATTCGTTCAAGATTATCAATATTGATGGAACGTTAACCCAGCATTTCAACAATCTGGGGGAAGGCGCTTCGGTCGATATCTTTGACGACGTTGAACTGTTCATCACGTACTTCGGTGGCGATGGCAACGACATCGTCTTATTTACCAAGAGGCCCGGTGACTTCGATTTTGACGGCGACGTCGATGGGCGCGACTTTCTCATCTGGCAGCGAGGCGGCTCGCCGAATCCGCTCAGTGCCAGTGACCTCGCCGATTGGCAAGCAAACTACGGCTTACCGCAAACGGCCACTGCAACCCCCGTGCCGGAACCGGGGAAACTCATGCTGATGACGGCATGTTTTCTCTATGTATTCAACCAAAGAGTTCGCTCGCAGCAGTTTTTTCAGGGTTCTTGAAGATTTTCACATCTCCTGGAAATAATTTTCACGCATTAGAGAATTCACACTGTTTGACTCTTCTGCTCCGGATACAGGACTTTTCGAATCCACTCGGTAGAGAGATCGGAGATCGATAATCTATTTAAACAGTTGACAAATACTCTGAACCGGTTAAACACGCAGTATTAGCCTGCGCTTTCAATGGACGGGCCCGCCAGTTTCAACCGTACACCGGGAGAAAGCTGATGCGTCGCTTTTCATATCAGGCGGCCATTGTTCAAGCTGAAGAAACTGCTGCTACTATTTCGCGCTTATTTTTATCTTTTCTGCGCGCAGCGGTGCCGTCCCGACCCGAATCTATGTATTCACCATGCTCTTGTGTGGCCACTGGCCTGCTGTGCCACGACTATTAGAGGAGATTAGACAGATGATGACATGCGCCGAGAGACTTCCTCGCCTATTGATGGTCGGGATATTCACATTGACAATGAATAGTATGACAGCATCTATCAGCCGGGCTGCGAATTTCACTTATGCCAGCGGCATCCAGAACGGCAATTGGGGAAATACGGCACTCTGGCTCGGTGGCAATGCGGCACCCACCAACGGCTTCAACACCGATATATTTATCGAGGGGTCCGACCAATCGCCCGACATCCAGGACAATTTCAACAACAACGTCGACTATTTCATTGACTCCATCACGTTGTCATCTGGGTACACTGGCGGCGGCGATGTCAATCTTGGAGGCGGCACGCTCACGATCTTTAATCGGATCGACAACGACGAGAGCGGCCGCGCGTTGATCTTCTCAAATCAGGTCGAGGTGGGTACGAGTGCTACGTTTACCATCGTGGCCGACTTAGGCGACATTGAATTCAATCAAGATCTCGATTTAACTCTCGACACGCCTTTAATTTCAGTCTCCGGCGGGGAAAGAGTCTTCTTTCACAGCGGGTTTGGCGATCCGGGCAATGTCGTCAACTCGGCCACGCTCAGCATTGGTGGCGGGACGTTCGTGCAGCTCGGGGGAAGCAGTAGCGAGATCACTCAGGTCAATATCACCAGCGGTGAGTTGGAACTCAACGGTGGGGGGCACCTGGGAACTAATACGAATGTCGACATCTTCAGCGGTTCAACGTTCGACCTCAATAATAACAGCGAAAACATCGACGTGCTGACCGGCTCTGGTAGCGTTGACCTCGGAACTGGAACGCTCACTTTCGGGGAGAGTGCCAGCGTCGATGCCTCCTTCACATTCTCCGGCGTGATCTCGGGCACGGGCGGCATCTTCAAGAACCAGAGCGGAGAGGCCGTCCTCTCTGGAAGTAATACCTACTCTGGTACCACAACAATTGACAACGGCACACTCCGGTTGTCCGGTTCTGGACGCATCAGCAATTCCTCCGACGTCATCGTCAACGTCAACGGCACGTTCGACCTGGGAGGCGTCAGCGATACAGTCGACTCGATCGAGGGCGACGGAACCATTCTGCTCGGCGGAGGCATACTTACCATCGACGAAACGAGCGGCGCACGCAGCTTCAACGGCAATATTCTCGAGTCTGGTGAACTGCAAATGAGCGGCGGAGGCTCGCTCAGCCTTGGAGGAAACAACACCTTCACCCTGCTCGATATCAACTCGGGGCTTGTTGCCGTCAGTAGCGCGGCCAACCTTGGCAGCGGAACAGTGGAACTTGGTAGCGGAACGCTCCAGACAACCGGCACCTTCACCAGTAACCGCCCCATGGTCATCAACTCCTCCTCCGCCACGATCAATGTCAACAGCGCAACGACGTTTACCCAGTCGGGGGTGATCAGTGGATCCGGCGAACTCAATAAGGTCGGCAACGGCACACTTGTTCTTTCGGCCAGCAACACTTACACAGGCAACACCGACATCAATGACGGTGTGGTACAACTTAGCGGCAGCGGCCGTATCAGTAATTCTTCCGACGTCGAACTGATCGCCGGCGCTACGCTCGATCTGAATAACATCAGCGATACGGTCGCATCTCTCTCGGGAACCGGCGGTACCGTCGACACCGGTGGTTCCAGTGGCCGGATCACCCTCAACGCTTCCTCGGGAACATTTACCTATTCCGGCGCAATCATTGGATCCGGCGGACTGACTAAGAATGGCAATCATAATTTCATCATTAACAGCGCAATGACCTACAGTGGCGCTACCGTTATCAACGATGGGTTCTTGCAATTTACGGGTAGCGGTGATTTCTCTTCTGCCTCAGACATTTCGGTCGCCGCTGGCGCAACCTGGGACCTTAACGGATTGAGCGATCTGGTTGACTCGATTTCGGGCGATGGGTCTATAACCCTTGGTGGAGCAACGCTCACGGTAGACGAAAGCACTGCCACGCGAACCTTTTCGGGAATCATTTCGGAAAGCGGCAACTTCGTCAAAAGCGGCAGTGGAACGCTCGTCTTCTCGGGAAATAACACCTATACCGGAACGACCACCTTCGATCAGGGAATCTTGCGCGTCTCCAGCAGCAGCAATCTAGGTGGCGGGCAACTCATCTTCGACAGTGGTTCGCTCAATACGACCGCTTCGTTTACTAACAGCAGGCAAGTTACCATTAACGCCGGTGATTCTGCCAACTTCGACGTGAATGAGGGCACGACCCTCACTCAGACCGGTATTGTTGTTAACGGTTCTACATCGACGTTACAGAAACTTGGTGGCGGAATCTTCGAGCTTACAAGTGCAAGCGGAAATAACTTCGTTGGTGACATTCTCGTCTCCGCCGGAACGCTCCAGTTCGGTAGTGGCGACACCGTGGGCAACGCCACCGACGTGACGGTCAGTAGCGGTGCCACTTTCACACTCACCCAGACCGAAGGCATCGACCAGCTAAGCGGGGCAGGGCAGGTCAACATCTTTAATTTCTCGCTCTTTGAAGTTGGACTCGACAACGGAAGTTCGACCTTCAGTGGCGTCATCGCGGGAACCCTCGGCCGATTTAGCAAGGCAGGAACCGGCACGCAAACACTCTCCGGAAACAACACGTATACCGGAGCGACCAGCATCTCAGGAGGAACCCTGCAGTTGGCCGGTGCCGGCCGCCTTTCTGATTTGACCGATGTCACCGTCGGCGCCGGCGCGACCTTCGATCTGAACGGAGTGACCGATGCTATTGATGTTCTCAGCGGGTCCGGATCGGTGATACTTGGAGGCGCCACTTTCACTGTTGGTGCCAATAGTGGCAGCGGAACTTTCTCAGGTGATATTTCCGAATCGGGCGGATTGATCAAGGTTGGGGCCGGCACACAGACGCTCAGCGGAAACAATACATGGGACTCCGGGGTTCAGATCAACGGAGGAACGTTGAGTATTAGTTCCTCTTCGAATTACGGCGGAGGCGGGATATCGATTGACGGCGCAACGCTTGAAGTCACAGGATCATTTACTAACTTCTCAACTCTCACTTTGCAGGCTGGCGGGGGAACAATTGACGTCGATGCCGGGCAAACCTTTACTCATGGTGCTGGTACACCCTTCGCTGGGCCAGGGGATCTCACCAAGAGTGATTCCGGCACTTTTCAGGTCGCTGGCTTCGCAAATTATGGCGGTGATACGTTTATCAACGGTGGGACCCTCCGACTCACGACTTTTGGGGATCTCCCCGACACCACCAATGTGTTTGTAGCCTCGGGGGCCATTTGGGACCTCAACACCGAATCGGATACAGTGACTTCAGCATCTGGATCCGGCGACGTAGATCTCGGTTCCGGCACACTCACTGTCACACAGAACGGCGGAAGCCGCGAATTAGGTGGAACTTTATTCGGCAATGGCGGGATAGTAAAAGATGGAACCCACGTGTTCACACTTTCGGGCAACAACACCTACGCCGGTCCGACAACTATTAACGACGGAATCCTCGAAATCTTTGGCAACAACAATCTCGGCGCATCCACCGGCGATCTTGTCTTTAACGGCGGAACACTACGCATTTTTGAAAACCCCGTCGACCTTGGCGTTGGCCGCTCGATTACACTCCAATCGGGCGGTGGGACCGTCGAACTGGGCGATGCTGGCGGTGAAGCAGTTACAATCCCAGGAGTGATCAGTGGAACTGGAAGTTTGACGTTCATTGCTCAAAATGAAGAAAACGCGACGCTTTCGGGAGTCAACAGCTACCAGGGAGGAACGCGTGTCGACACAGCCAATCTCTTCATCAACCAAAACGCCAATCTCGGCAATAACTCAGGCGCTCTGACTTTGGCTCAGGGTATTCTGACAACGACCGCATCCTTCACTAATCAACATGCGATCATTTTGGACGGTGGCGGCTCGATCGACGTCAATGCGGGCACGCTCACCCAAGCGGCAGGAATCAGCGGTATTGGCAACCTTTTCATCGGCGGCCCAGGAATCATGATGCTTACCCAACCCGCGACACACGCAGGTAACACAAACATCGGTAGCGACGGCACGTTGCAGTTTGGCTCTGGTGAATTGCCTGACGCGTTCGACGTTACTGTCAACGGTCTCTGGGACCTCAACGGCGTTAGCGACACGATTGATGGACTCTTTGGCACGGGCACGGTGCTCCTTGGCGGAGGCACTCTCACCGTCGGTGCTGCGAATGGTGGCGGTAATTTCTCCGGCTCTATCCAAGAAAGTGGCGCTTTTGTCAAAACGGGTTCTGGCACGCAGGTTCTCAGCGGCACAAATAGTTACACTACTTCTACAACTATTGACGAAGGGGTCTTGCAGATTACCAATAACTCTAGCCTCGGCGATGTTTCTGCAGCGCTTATCTTCAACGACGGCACACTTCGCACGACGACGACATTCTCCACCGGACGCAATACCTTCATTAATACCGTTGGTCAATTCGATACGGCCGATGGGACAACGCTCACTTTTACCAGCCCGATTGACGGCGGCGTGAATGCCGATTTGTTCAAGGTCGGTCTGGGGACGCTCGAACTGACCCAGCCTAGCACTTTTGGCGGATCCACCGAAGTTCAGGAAGGAACCTTGCGACTCTCCGGCGGCGGTCTGCTGCCTTCCGCGATTGTTGATGTCTTCACTGGTGCCACGCTCGACGCCACCGACGTCGTTGACACGATCGGTACCCTACTCGGCGGCGGCGACGTGCTACTCGGCAATGGCACGCTCACCATTGGCGCCGACGATAACAGCGGCACGTTCAGCGGTATCATTACCGGCACCGGCACCGGCGGCACAATTATCAAGGAAGGAGCGGGCACAGCGATTTTCACCGGCGCGAACACCTACGCAGGCGGCACCGAGATCAACGACGGTACGCTTCAGATATCGCAAGACGCCAACCTTGGCGAACTCGGCGGTCAGGTCTCCTTTGACGGCGGAAAGTTGCGTGTCACCGCCGACATTCCAAATATGGTCCGTGAAATGACCATAGGCGCCGGCGGAGGCACGATCGAGGTCGACGCCCTCACAACACTTGGCGCTGGCGGAAATATCGCCGGCATTGGCGAAGTGACGAAAACTGGCGATGGCACGCTGATCCTCAGTGGTATTTCTTCCTACGATGGAACCAACGTTCTCGCGGGCGTGTTAAGCGTGGGATTCAATTTCAACTTGGGCACTGCCAGCGGCCAACTGACCATCGACGGTGCGACACTTCACACGACTAACAACTTTACTACCACGCGACTCACCACTATTGGTTCTGGTGGTGCAACATTCGATGTCGATGAAGTACTACCCGGCGCTGACCATACGCACAACGGCATTATACAAGGTAACGCCGGTGCGAATCCCTTTGTCAAAACGGGACTCGGCGAGATGCGGCTTGGCGGAGTCAATACGTTCTCGGCACCCATTCATATCAACCAGGGCAGGCTCTCGGTCAACTCATCCAGCCCACTCGGTAGCACCTCGAATACGATTGTTTTCGGTGGGGGTACTTGGTTTGTCGACGGGACATTCGCCAACTCTCGCACCGTTCAGCTCAACCAAAACGGCGGGACCATCGACGTCGCAGGAGGATTCACTCTCACACAATCTGGCGTGATCGAAGACGGCTCCAACGGACCAGCTGGCTCCTTGAGCAAAGCTGGCGCCGGAACATTACGGCTCAACGCAATGAATACCTATTCCAGCGGCACGAATATTCAGAACGGTTTTCTGCGTCTGCTTGCTGGAGGCAGGCTGCCCGACACGACGGATGTCAACGTGGCCTCTGGGGCGACCTTCGACCTCAACAATGTGAGCGATGCTATCGACGGACTGGCCGGAAGTGGCGACGTCCTGCTCGGAGCCGGCGCGCTGACCGTCGGAGCCGACGACGGCGGCGGGACCTTTAGTGGTACAATCAGCGAATCCGGAAGTCTGGTGAAAGTTGGAACCGGTACACAGTCCTTGCGGACCAAGACTGTCGGCCAAGACACTTTCCCCAATACCTATACAGGCGGCACTGAAATCAATGGTGGAACCCTCGACGTCGAGGGCAACGAAAACCTTGGCGAGGCCAGCGGAGGGCTCTCCTTCGATGGTGGCACGCTACAAGTCTCTGGTGACGCATCCGTCGGTACTAACCGACTGGTGACGCTCAATGCTGGCGGTGGAACACTCTCCACCGTCGGAGGAGATTCCTCGATGACTTTCAACAATGTCATCAGTGGCTCCGGGAACTTAACCAAGATCGGCCAAGGTACAGTCACCATAGCAGCCAACAACACGTACACTGGGGACACGAACGTTAACGCCGGACGCTTCGTGCTCAATGGCGCAGGCCGCATCCCCGACGCCAGTTTTGTTACCGTCAACGCTGCCGGAATCATGAACGAAGGCCTCGATTTGAACAATATCAGTGACACCATCGGCGGCCTCGAAGGCAACGGTGACATCTTCCTCGGAACCGCAACCCTGACGGTCAATGGCGGTGGCGACTTCACCGGTACCATCGAGGGAACAGGGGGCCTCACGAAAACAGGTCCCGGTAATCTTATCCTGGGCGGAGTCAGTACCTACGCCGGCGGATCCAACATCAACGGCGGCTCGGTCGAGATCGACGCCGACAATCGGCTCGGCGACACGACTGGTCCCTTGGGATTTGATGGAGGCACCCTCTTCACCGCTGGAACCTTCAGCACCGCGCGAGCCACCACCATGAACGTCGGTGGCGGGACCTTCGATGTCCCCATCTCCAACACGTTTACCCACAACGGAAACATCTCGGGCGTCGGCGGACTGGGCAAACAAGGCGCAGGCACACTGCTACTCACCGCAGTCAGTAGTTACGGAGGACCAACGGCGATCACCAACGGAACGTTGCGTCTGGGCGGCTCCGAACGTTTGCCAAATACAACCAGTCTCGCGGTCAACGCACCAGCTGATTTCGACCTCAATAACTTCAACGAAACAATCGATGGACTGTCGGGCGACGGCACGGTCAACCTGACCAACGCCCAACTCACCGTGGGTATCTCGGGAGGAGGCGGCAACTTTAGTGGTGTGATCACGGGAACCGGCGATTTCCAGAAAGAAGGTGCGGGAACACAGACGCTCGCTGGCGGCGCGCATTCTTTCTCTGGCGCCACGGTCGTCAACGGCGGTGAACTGATCCTCAATGCCGGAGGCAGCATCAGTCAAACGACCCTGTCGGTCGGATTCAACAACGGCAGCGATGGTACAACCACCGCCGATGGCGCGTCTACAACCTGGGACGTCAGCGGCAATCTCACCGTTGGTGCGCAGGGTGTCGGAAGATTGAACATCGACAATGGCGCAATGATGACCGTGGGTGGTCAGGTTCTCATCGGCGCCGGACTAGGCAGCGGTACACTGTTGGTCGACGGGGGAACTCTCGACAACTCTGCCGGCACCGGTATTCTGGTGCAAGAAGGGACACTGGGCGGCGCTGGCAACATCCTCGCCGACATTATCAATCAAGACATCCTCGCGCCGGGCACATCGGCTGGCGTCTTAAACGTCGCGGGTACTTATGTTCAAGAAATCACCGGAACTTTCTCCGCCGAAATCGGCGGAACCGGGGTCGGGCAGTTTGACTTGTTGAACGTCACCAGCACTGCATCGCTCTCGGGCGATTTGCAACTGGGCCTCTTGGGTTTCACTCCAGCGCCCAGCGACACATTCGCAATTCTCGTCGCCGGCTCCTTGGTAGGCGAATTTGGTAACGTCGCCGACGGCGCGCGACTCAACATCAGCAGCGGCGGAACCGGTTCCTTCCAGGTCGATTACACTCCCACCAGTGTTGTCTTGAGCGATTTCGTGGGAACCGCCATAGCAACCGGCGATTTCGACAACGACGGCGACGTGGATGGTCGCGATTTTCTCGTCTGGCAGCGAGGAGGCTCACCGAATCCGCTCAGCAGCGGCGACCTCGCATTGTGGCAATCAGAGTACGGCACACCTTTCTCGGCTGCCAATGCTGCCGTGCCGGAACCAGCAACGATGGCGAGTGTGCTCTTCTTCCTCCTAACGCTTGGCAGTCGTTACCCGAATGCAATTAGGAGAGTTCGTGATCACGGATAAATAATCTCTCGTGTAGCGTCCCATTCATCGTAATAGAGATTGTGCCCATCGATTTCGATTTCTCCGCGCTGAAAATCGTTCGGCTCGCTGCGGAAACTTTGTTTCGGGGGCACGAGAGGTCCGGCGTAGTCGAGATTGACGATCAAGCGATAGGGATCCATCTGCCCGCAAAAAAAATTCTGCACGCGAGGGTCAGGATGCTGTTTGACTCCATAAGACGCATCGGCTGGCAGCCAACCCCAGGGCTCGAGATAGAATTCTGACCAATCATGGATATTTGAGTCGTCGGGTTGAGTCTGCCAGCCTGACTGCCAGCGGGCAGGGATACCTGCCGCGCGACATAAGGTGATGAATGTCATCCCTTGCACGCCACAATCTCCGCGGCGGGCCGCAAGTCCCTTGGCAGATAAATTGGGGATCGTGCTGTACTCGATCTCCGCGCACCAGGGAATCTTGGCCGACACCCAGCGAAAGATTAGCCGAGCCTGTTGGAGCGGGTTTGTCTCACTGCCGACGATTTCTTTGGCAAGCGCTGCTACTTGCGGTGTCACGACAATATGAGGTGGTCGCTGGGCCGTGAACTCGCGATAAAGGGGACTGGTAGTGTCGTAGGGTAGCACTTCTGCTGGATCCAGTCTGGGGCAATAGGCACTGGTGACAAATTCAAATTCTTCCCAAAAGGTAAGGGGCTCTTCGGGATTCTTAACCAGGTGTTCCAGATAGACGGTGCGATGCGCGGATCCATTCGGAGAGATGGTTCCCTCGCCGGGCCCGCAATCGATTAAGCGGACAGCGGATTGTTGGCGATACTCCTGGGGAAACGGCAGCCAGCAAGCCGCTTTAGCTCCTACACGTAGTCGCGGATGACCTTTCGGCACGGTCAGTTGATACCTAATGCGATGCTTGACGGGATGAACTAATGGGCTATCGGCCTGCTCAGCCTCCTCGACCAGCTCAGCCACAAGTTCCACAATCGGAAACTTTTCATCGGCCTCTAGCACCGTGGTGCGTCGATCACGAGCCTCTTTGTTCAACCGGAACAGATTCGAGACCGCGCGGCCAAAATACCACACTTCTCCATCAATCTGTCGATGGTCCAAATCGCCAGCTTCACGCCACCGAGCGAGGTCACCGGACGAAACGTCGGGAATCGATTGGCGAAGTTCATTCAGAATATCTTTTTCACTCAGATTGAAATCTAGTTGGATTCTCCGCAAGATTTCGGACTCAATCGCCGGAGTCTCCGTCACAGGTTTGCTGGAATCGGAGATCTGCGCTTGCAAGACTGTCTTAGCCTTCGAGAATGAACCTTCAGCGACTAAAGAGTCAATTCCGTTTTGTAAAGTATCTGTTGAAACTAGCTTGAATGCGGGCGATTCAAAGACTACTTCACCATCCACGACTGTTGCTAACACGCGTGCCGCGCGGAGAGAAGTTGGTGAAACGCACGTGATATCGCGGTCGACAACTACGAAGTCGGCGAGTTTACCCGGCTCGAGCGATCCAATCTGTTTCTCTTGAAAGCCTGCATATGCCGCGTCGATTGTATAGGCTCCCAGGGCTTCTTCGACAGTGATTCGCTCAGCAGGCGTCCAACCTTCTGGACGCTTGCCGTCGAGAGTGCTGCGAGTCACAGCAGCGTAAACACCTTCAATCGGTGTCGGCGGGGCGACGAACCAGTCACTCCCAAAGGCCAGACGAGCCCCACTATCAATCAACGACCGACAGGGATATGAAGTTCGACTGCGAGCGGTGCCAAGCACACCTTCGGCCCACCTTCCGTCGTCGATGATGTGATAGGGCTGGATGCTGGCAATCACGTTAAGCTCGGCAAACCGAGGAATGTCCTTAGGTGAAATATGCTGGGCGTGCTCGATGCGGAAGCGACGATCTCGCGGACCGTTTTCATTGGCCACTTGCTCATAGATGTCGAGTTGAATCTGGTTTGCTCGATCACCAATGGCATGAACCATTACCTGTAAGCCTGCCTGGTCTGCATCATGAGTCCATTTGAGTAAGTTTTCATGAGAATTTACAAGCAGACCTCGTGAATTCGGAGTGTCGGAGTAGGGTTCAAGCATGGCAGCTGTGTGCGATCCAAGTGAGCCGTCCACGAATCCTTTCAGCCCTCCAATCCGCAGATGATCGGACCCTGTGCCCGACTTTTTGACCAGCTCGGCCAATCGTTGCCAATCATTTAAAGGAGTACACGCATAGACGCGCACTTTGAGAAGTCCCCGTTGAAGGGCTGATTGAAAGGCCTGGAGATCCTCCCAGGTTCCCATGTGGTGAACTGATGTAACCCCTTGTGCGGCAAGGTGTGAAATGGCGGCTTGGATCGCCTCAAGTTGTTGCATTGCAGTAAGATCAGGAACTTCACGAGTAATCACGTCCATCGCATTATCTTTGAAGATGCCAGTAAGGCGACCTTGAGCGTCACGAACCGCCTTGCCACCGGGAATGTCTTCAAACGCGTCATCGATGCCCGCTTCGCGCATGGCTGCGGTGTTGGCCAACGCCATGTGGCCGTCGAGACGTGAGATCCACACCGGATTGTTTGGCGTGACGGCATCAATCCACGCGCGATCGGGCAACGTGCGATCAGTCGAGGAGTTGCTCCAGAGGGTGTGATCCCAGTCACCGCCTGTAATCCAAGTCCCACGTGGAACGGTTTCTGCGTACTCTGCGATACGATTCACGAACTCATCGCGAGTTTTCGCATCGCGAAGCTGAACCGAAGCCAAACGCGTTCCGGCACTGATGAGATGAATGTGAGAGTCGATCCAGCCAGGAGTTATCAATCCTGGTTCCACGGAGACTATTCGAGCATCATCGCCTACCCTCTGCTGAACCTCGGTTAGGGAACCAACTGCTATGATTTTATTTCCCTCGACTGCAATCGCCTGTGCCCGCGGTTGTTCAGGGTTAGCTGTCCAGATGTGTCCATGCCAAATCGTCACTGATTCTTGCGCTGACAACCAGCCAACATCGGTAAAGCAACAGGCGACCCAGGCGACAATGCATCGAATGAGAAGGCGAAGAGCAATGCACATTTTCACAGTTCCAGAGAATGGAGTGGAAGCACAGCAGACAACGTAGCTGCCGAAAGATCACCCTCATCATATTGGAAAGTTACGGTGTCTTAAACTGGCGGGATCATTCCAGATGCGGATCGCCGATGTCTTTGAGGTACTCGGCAAGTTTCGCTTGCAGGTCCAGGAATTCCTGCCATTGTGCCAGTGAAATAATGACGTTTTGATTTTTTTCTTCGACTATTGCATCTCGCACGATACCGCGAGCGCGCAGATGCAGATATTCTAAGACCTCAGAGAGCTGGGCAGCCTGACCGGCGCTAAGTGCACTCGGCAAATCGGGCGCCTCAGGGATATGCAAAGTTCCCTGCATTTCCTCAGAAGCACCAAGCATTAATTCGAAGCTGAGCGAATCAGGATTTGAACCTGTGGCCAATTCCCCGGTGGGGAACTTCTCCTTATCGCACAGACCTTCACTCCGAAGTTCGTTGAGCCGCCCGGCGATCTCGTCGCGAGTTCCATAAAGAAGTACCGAGCGGCCGACCGTAATTACATCTCCATAGCGGAGAATCCTCAGATGGGTATCCTCGCCGTTAACGCGCGTGCCGTTGGTGCTCTCTAAGTCGGTGAGTACCAGCTTAGATTGATCTTCTTGGATCTTGATGTGGAATCGGCTGATCCGCTCGTCATTGAGCTGAACCGAGTTTCCTTCCTCACGACCAATAGTAATAGGAGGCTCAAGGTTTCCAAAAACCTGGCCGCGGTCGGCTCCGTCGAGAACTCGCAATGTCACGGTGAGCATGACCGCTTTACCGCCTCTCATGGACTGTCGAATAGTCACGAAAAACGCTTGAAAGCACGCGTTTCTCTAGTTTTCCTTATAACACGCCGTCGACGTTGGAGCAAGCGAATTTGAGTCGGCAGGCAAATCACGGAAGTCAAATTCGCGGTTTTGGGGCAAACCTCACAGCCACTGGAGGATGCCTGTGATGATGCACAGAAGTACCGTGGGTTTTTGGCCAGCAGCAGGTAACGTGCTTTGCCGAGTTCACTGGAGGCTTTAGAATGAATGTCTTTCAAGCCATCAGTAGCGGAAAGAGTGACTCATGCGAATCGCATACCTTGATTGTGCCAGCGGAATAAGCGGCGACATGATGCTTGGTGCGCTGGTGGATGCAGGCGTAGAGTTGGCCAAGGTTCAGGCGGGCATTGATTCACTGGGACTTCCCAGTTGCCGATTGGAAGTTGAAGAAGTGAAGAAGCGTGGATTTCGTGCGCTTCAACTCAAGGTCGAGCATGAGCCCGAACATGCCCACCGGCATTTGCATCACATCGATGGGATGATCGAGGGCAGTACACTTTCCGAGTCTCAGCGATCGCTGGCCCGCAAGATCTTTCTCCGCCTGGCTGAGGCAGAGGCCAAGGTTCATGGTTCTACGATTGAAAAAGTTCATTTCCACGAAGTGGGGGCTGTCGATTCCATTGCTGACATTGTTGGCTCAGCTATCGCATGGGATTTGCTGGGAGTTGAGCGGATTGTTTGTTCTTCGATACCCACGGGAACGGGTTTCGTTGAAATCGCCCACGGTCGTTGTGCGATCCCTGCTCCTGCAACAGGAGAATTGCTTCGAGGCATTCCGCTCGCCGCAAGCGATGTTGAAGGAGAACTCACGACTCCTACCGGCGCAGCAATCGTCGCCAGTATGGTCGACCAGTTTGGTTCGTTACCTGTTATGACAGTACAGACGATTGGCTACGGTGCGGGGCAGAAGGATTTTCCTCACCCAAATCTGCTCCGTTTGCTTGTTGGTGAAACGACCCCATCGTCTTCGTCGCCCTTATTTGACAATATTACCCTGCTCGAAACCAATCTCGACGATACCAATGGCGAAGCGATCGGGCATTGCGCCGAAATGTTATGGCGAGCCGGTGCTTTGGACGTGGCGATGATACCAATTCAGATGAAGAAGGGCCGTCCAGGTGTTTTACTGCAAGTGCAGTGCAGGTCAGAAGTCGAACAAAAGTTGGTGGAAATCCTATTTCGTGAGACCACTACTCTAGGACTTCGCCGTTCTTACGTCCAAAGGTATGTGCTATCGCGTGAGACGGTCCATGTGCAGACAGTGTGGGGGGAAGTCGCCGGCGTCGTAGCCGAATTACCCGACGGAACTAAGCGTTTTTCTCCCGAGTACGGCTCATGCCGCCAAATAGCCGATAAAAATACTATACCCTTAGCCACCGTAGATGCAGCAGCGCGACAGGCCTTTGCTGCAACGCAAGTTTAAGCGACCCCATGCCAGTATTTTCCGCCAGTATGCCGATTGCGATCTTTATGTTCCTGGTGGGTTGTGCGCTCATGGTCTCGATCTTGCTTCGCCGATCCTACCGCTATTTCGGGAAGACAAAAGGCTCAAAGATTATAACGGGGCTGGAGCATCTCCCTCGTCCGAAGTCGAGTTGGGAGGGAACCTTTCGTGACGCTGGAGCCGTTGTTGATCGTCAAGAGGTTGAAATGGCTGAAATGGCCCGCGACCTGTCTGGGCAACTTGCCACCAAGATGATTGTCCTGGAACAACTAATCTCGGAAAGCCAAAAGCAAATCGACCGCATGGAAAAGCTCTTAAAAGAAATGGAATCGGTTAGGGAAAAGCAACGGACATAAGGGCATTAGCAACCCTGATGCTTCTTCACATGCCTTACCGACTTGGAGAGAAGTTGTCCTAGTACCTTTCGGTTAACATCCTCTAGCCGATTGACATAGAGGCAACACTTGCCAGTTTTATACTTCCCCAGCTTCTCCATCAGCTGGGCTACAGGATCAAATCCTGACATCACATAAATCGACAGGCTGCGTTTGCGTGGAGCGAATCCTACGAGAAACCAATCCCCTTCCCTTCCCGTAGCGTATTTATAGTGATAAGTGCCGAAACCAACGATCTTATCACCCCACATTCTGGGCTTCTCCCCCGTGACTCTCTCCATCAGCTCAATCAAGTCTTCGCAGTCGGCACATTGCTGCTCGTCTGCAATCAACTTGATGAATCGAGAAACACTTGAGCTGTTGGGTTGCGTTTTCATATCAGAAACTGATCTCGCTCTTGCGGGAAGGCCCAATGCATTTTAGAGAAAGGAACCGTTAGTTTAGCGGGACTGCGACCATGTGGCGATTACCCGTTTAGCAGCTGAGGCGAGCTCATATGCATTGTTGGTCCTTATTTAGATGTTCAACGCTTAGGAATACCTGCACAGGCCGCAAAAGGTCGGGAAATTGTTTGACTCCCTGGTTCACCCCGAGTTATACTGAGTACCTAGAACGGTGTACCAATAGACCATATTCCTTCTGGAATCTAGAGCTACTGTACTTCAAAAACCATCTGGAAACTCATTCGACGCTCCATGTCGTCAGGCGAGTTTCTTGATGGTTTTTTTGTGCTTTCGCTCGAACGCCAATAGCTCGCTCGACTCTACTCTAACATTTGCCCTGTACATTTCTGTGACGAAAGAGATTAGAAAATGCATTACATTACACTCATGGCTGCTGTTACAGCGGCATGGACTTTTGGACTCGCTGCTTCATACTCTGCGAACATAATTGACTTCAATACCTGGACCGAGGTCCAAGATCCACCTCATGCTGGGATGACCAGCAATGTTGATAGCGCATCGCAAGTGACTCTGACGGCCAGTGGTGCCATACCGGCCGGAACGGATATCGGTTACCAGTCGGTTAATGGAACTGATGTTTCCTCTTCGAGTTCTGGCCATTACTTCTCCACGGGTGCCGATTTTCAAGTGGCAATCGATTTTGACTTGATGGCCGCCAATTCGGTTGGATTGGGAGGCATAGGCTTCGGCATTGGCGAAGATTCTGCTGGTACGAACTCTGCCGGTGTCGCACTGGCTATTCTCAACGGAAGTCCGACACTATATTCCGGGGCCGCGCGCGTAAATGATGTAACGCAAGCACCGTTGACGTTGGCACTATCGGCAAGTTCCACCGGGCGGTTTTTTGTTCATTACGACAGCGCAAACGGCGATATCACAGTCGGGGTGAGTAATACTCCTGGAGCGCTCACACCAGATGCTACCAACACATTTTCGGGCGCTAATGTTCAGAACAACTGGGCGGGAGACGACCTGTTGGTCTCCTTTTTCTTGAGGAGTGATTCCGTTGTTTTTCCGCCGCTGTCGGCTGGAACGCTAGAAGTAGTCTTCAGCAATTTCGAAGTTTTGAGCGGAACTTCTATCGCCGTTCCTGAACCAGGCTCAGCAGCACTCTGCATAATCGGGATGATGCTCCTTAGATTTCGTAGCACCCATGAATGGTTCTTTTGAGTGCTGCTTCAAGCATTCATGTCAGTCGGTAGCCTCGGCATCTTTTAATATTTTCGTTGCCTTTTCTACATCCTCCTCAAGAACCTGAAGGCGGACACCGCCGGAGGTCATCAGAGGCAGGCCGGCATAATCATCTGCATTGATCAGTGCATGGATACCGTACGTTTCAAGTAGAGATTTGAAGAATTCGGCTTCCTCTTGCGTCGCACAGGATTTAATCGAAACGGATTCAGACATATCATACTCCGATGTGCAACGTGCTTGATTAAAAATCGATGGATTGCGAGCCGCTTTCTACAGGTACCTTTTTTGTGTCACCTTTCTCACTGCCGGCGATGTTCTGCCGTTCACGCCATGGCTGCTTTTTCAGGTAGCTTGCCAATTCTTTTTCCAGCTGTTCGTCGTTCTCGGGATCGTCCATGTTCACGGCTTTCTGGGACCACTCGATGGCCGTGTCAAAATTGCCGGATTCAGCGAAAGCGGCTGCCAAGGTGCTGAGGATGTGTGGCATCTTATACTCGGTGAGTTCACACGCCTTGGTGGCCAATTCTACCGCGCGCTGACCGTTGCGGACTTCGGCTTCTGGGGAAGTGGCCAGCACCCAGGCAAGGTTGTTCAGAAGTGCCGCGTCATTGGGCTCGACCTTGAGGGCCTTTTCAAAGTCTTCGATGGCCTGGGTATGGTTTCCCATGTTTAGGTAGGCGTCCCCGCGGCTTCGCAAGGCGAGGAAGTTTTCGGGGTCCATCAACAGGACGTCATCGTAGGCCGAGATTGCCTCTTCAGGATTCTTATTAATCAAGTGATAGAGGGCCAATTGCATCTTCAATTCCGGCTGGTTGGGAACTGTGCGGGAGAGTTGCTCAATCTCTTCGATTGCTTCGTCGACCCGATTCAATTGAGCCAGGATTTCACCACGCAGTCGCCGTGCGGCGACGACCTGCTCTCTTTCCAAAACGGCATCGACGTCGGCGAGCGCTTCATTCAACTGATTATTATTCAAATAGGCTTCCGCACGATGCACCAGCGGAAGCAAACTTCCCGGTTGCAACTCGAGAACCTTGGTAAACTCATCAATCGCCTTGGCAAACTCACTCTGCTCGCGATAGATTTCTCCCCGGTTTTGATAGGGACCTGGGGCTTGGGGAGCGAGTTTTGTCGCTTCATTAAAACTTTCGAGCGCCTGGTCTGGTTTGTCCAACTGTCGAAAAATCTCACCCTGCAAGATCAAGGCATTGGCATCGTCGGGCGAATCATTGATCATCTGGTTGACTTCTGCCAGCGCTTCGTCGAATTTTTGGCGATTTCGCAAAAAGACTGCGCGCAGAAGTCGATAAGTCTCATTATCAGGATCAAGCTTGATTGCTTCGTCGAAGTCGGCCAAGGCTTTTTCTTCGTTGGTCTGCACTTGTCCACGAAGTATGTAGGCTTCAGCTCGTTGAGCATCAGCAATCTCAGGAGTCTCCAGATAATTTCCCAGGAGCCGTCGGGCCTCATGAGGATCACCGCCGGGGAGTGCCATTAACCGACCCAGCATCAGGCTGGCATCAGGGGGAGGATTATCGTATGCCAGCACACGTCGCAAATCAGATATGATCAGTTGCAAGATCTGCTTGATGCGATTGTCGCGGATCGAATTGGAATTAACCACCTGCATCAAAGCTGTGGCGCGCTCCATGAGAGCGTCAGAAATCATCTGCTCGGCCAGTTCGGCTTCCTCAACCTCAAGACCCTTGTCCAAAGACATCTGTAGCCGGTCGATCACCTGGCTCAGATCGGGGAGTCCTTCGGCCGTCACACGCAGTCGCATCGCCTCGTCGAGATCAGCCTGTCCGGCACTTTCAGCCCAGACATACTGAGGCCCACTCGGACCGAAAAGAGCCAACAAACAATTCCCAAATAAAGCCAAGCAGAGTACTCGCCGAGGAATCATCATATCTACCTTCAATGCATCAATTTGCTTCTACGAATCGAACCTGTGGAGTCAAACTCTTCCAACGACCAATTCTGGGTTTCGGGTAGCGAATCACTGGTCCTGACAATTATGTTATTTCGAGGCGAACCCGCTTACTATTATTACCGGTTTCAGGGATTCTGGCCATGTTGGAAGTTGCCGGGTGAAAATTGGCTGGTTTTATGAAATCTGGATGGCAGAAACCTGCGTGCCTGTTGTGAGTGGGCAATCTGGACTAAAATTCGTCCCTTTGACATGAAGAATGAAGTCCTTTGAAATTTCTCGAGAGAATTGGCCATGGAAGCTGGAATCGTTGGTTTGCCGAATGTCGGGAAATCGACTTTGTTCAATGCGTTGACAGCAGCGGGTATCGCTAGCGAAAACTACCCATTTTGCACCATTGAACCCAATGTCGGTGCCGTGGCGGTCCCGGATGCGCGGCTTGCTCGCATCGAACGCCACATCCCCACCCAGAAAATCGTGCCGGCTGTGCTCAAGCTGGTCGACATTGCTGGCATCGTTCGCGGGGCGTCGGAAGGTGAAGGATTAGGCAATCAATTCCTTTCCCACATTCGTGCTGTCGATGCGATATTGCACGTTGTCCGCTGCTTTGAAGAGTCTGACGTGATCCACGTCGAGGGAAGCGTCGACCCGATTCGCGATGTGGAAACCATCGACACGGAATTAATGCTCGCCGATTTGCAGTCAGTCGAGTCGATGACCGAACGGGCTACTCGTACGGCGCGCACTGGCGACAAGGATGCAAAGCTTCGTCTGGAAGCACTGGCCGAGTGTCAGAAACTCTTGGCCGAAGGAAAACCGGTGCGAGGGCTTGTGTTTGAAGAGGCAAATCTGGCAAAAGCCTTTAAGGAGCTACAACTTCTCACTGCGAAGCAAGTCTTGTACGTGGCCAACGTCGATGAAGACGATCTCTCTGGCACCGGGAAGCATGTCCAAGCGCTCCGCGAGCGTGCCGCAACAGAAGGGGGTGCTGTCGTACCGGTCTGCGCGCGACTCGAAGCAGAACTCAGTGAACTCGACGAGGAGGAGCGAAGCGAAATGCTTGAGAGCCTGGGTTTGACCGAGCCGGCACTGGCAACACTGGCACGTGCAGCTTATCAACTGTTGGGTCTGCAAAGTTTTTTTACTGCAGGCGAAAAAGAAATCCGCGCCTGGACAATTCCCACCGGTGCTACGGCCCCGCAGGCTGCCGGTGTGATTCACACTGATTTTGAGCGTGGCTTTATTCGCTGCGAGACCTACTCGGTCGACGACCTTGATCAATACGGCAGCGAAAAAGCAATCCGAGAGGCGGGCAAGATGCGCGTCGAGGGAAAGAGCTATGTGATGCGCGATAGCGACGTTTGCCACTTCTTGTTTAATGTATGAAAATAAACTGGTTACTTGAGCAACCAGTCCTGAAAATCCAATCAATGAGAGAGATGAAATGAAAAAACACTTGTGGATTCTTGCCTGCCTGGCAAGTGCCTGGTTCTCCAGCATAGGTCAATCCGCTGCAAAAGAGTCGTTAAATTGGCCTGCCCTTCTGAAACCTGGGGACACGATCATGTTTGTCGCACCTGCTGGTGTCGTGGATCGAGACCAGGTGATGCTGGCCAAGAAAAGACTCGAAGAGCGTGGTTATCAGGTGATAATTCGCGACGATATGTTCTCAGCCGAAGGCTATCTGGCGGGGAGTGATAAGCGGCGGGCCGAGGAGTTGATGCAGGCCTTTCGCGATCCGAACGTAGATGCCATCTTTCCTGTCAGGGGCGGATATGGCGTGATGCGGATTCTGGAGATGCTCGATTATGACGTGATCCGCCAGAATCCGAAACTCGTGATCGGCTACAGCGACATTACGGCTTTGCATGCTGCAATGAATAGTCACGGTGGAATGGTCTCCTATCACAGCCCCGTTCCGATGGCTGGCTTAGGAAGCGAAGAGAATTTGACACCCTTCTCGGCCAAGTATTTCTTTCGCGCAATTGAAGAGAACCCCGATAGTCAAAAAGACTATACTATTGCTATCCCTTCCGATGTTTCTCAACCTGTTTCTTTGGGAACGGGAACTGCACGGGGAAGGCTGACCGGTGGCAACCTATCACTGGTTGCAGCATTGGAAGGTACTCCCTATGCCATCGATACCCAAGATGCCATTTTGTTGATTGAAGATGTAAGTGAAGCACCTTACCGGATTGATCGGATGCTGAGACAATTGCAACTTTCGGGAAAACTGCAGTCACTTCGGGGCGCCGTCCTAGGCCAATTCACGAATACTGAAGAACGAGAGAAGAACGAAATTGAGGACCCTCGCTTCTCAGCAGAAGGAGTGCTCCGGCAATATTTCGAGCCGCTGAACATTCCCGTTTTGATGAATTTCCCTATAGGGCACCATGAGATGAATTGCACTGTCCCACTCGGCGGCGAGGTCGAGATTGATGCGGATCAAGCTACGTTGAGCATTATCGGCAGGAAGGAATAGCTTTACAATCGACGTGAAGAACGTTTCTAATACCCACCTGCTTCACTTGCTTTCAGGTTTGCCGAAAGATAGATTCGACGAGAGTAGAAACCAATAGCGTCAATCTTTTCCCTCGCTTGTATCAAACAGTTACAGTCTTAAGAGTAACGAATGCCGATGACTGATGAAGGAAGATTGTAGATTGAACTAGCTTGACGGAACATCATAGCTGAGCATAACTATTCCGCTGGGTAGAACCTGACTGCTCGCTAGTTTGAGTGGTGACGACCTCTGTCCTGGTGGCAGCAAGGGCACACCTTCACTCAATAGTATCGGGACAACAGCGACTTCCACCGAGTCCACCAGTCCTGCGTCCAACAGACACCGAAAGAGTTCACCACCGCCAAAGAGCCAGATGTCCTTACCGGTCTCCTGCTTCAACTCGGTTACCCTTTCCACAATCTTGTCCGTCACTACAGGAAAAGGATCATCTCCCAGCGGAGACATAGTTCGAGATGCCACCACAATCTGTTTGCCAATTAGGGGATTATTAACCCCTTGTGCACGAAGGGTTTCAAAGGTTCGTCGCCCCAGAACAAATACATCAAACTGATTGAAGAGTGCCCCGAAATCGATTGTAGGATCCATGGGAATCCAATCGTAATCCCCGTTGGGATCCGCAATGAACCCATCCAGGCTGGCGGCGACGTTATATCGAAGTCGTTTCATGGGAGTGAATAGTGAGATGTATTTGGTAATGAATGGTGGGAGTCATAGAAGTTGCAAACGCATAAAAAATAACACTTCCCACAAAATCAACTATCTCTCGTTCCTCTTACAGTCTGGGTTTTTCCGCTCCGCCGGTCCGCCGGAATCTGGCCTGCCAAAATGGCACTGTGTCGATCGGGGCTCAGAATTCCCTGTCAGACTGAGTCAACCGAGATTCTAGGCAATTTCTCGCATCTATAGCACTCATCTACCGCTTGGCACACTGGTTGCTTTGGTAGGGTGGCACGTAGCGGTCTGCCTGCCAAAATTGGCAAATCAGACCGCTGCGTTTATCGCACACTTTTAGCCAAGTAGACAAGAAATCTGGCAAATAGACCGTTCATTCGGCTTAATCTGAGCCCTGACCAACTGAATAAAAGAGGAGTAAACCGTGGCCAAGCTAATGCTATTTGAGGAAGAAGCCCGCAAGCCCCTGCAGGCAGGTGTCGAGAAACTCGCCCGGGCAGTTCGTAGCACTCTCGGTCCCCGTGGCCGTAACGCCGTGCTCGACAAGGGGTGGGGTTCTCCCAAGGTGACTAAGGACGGTGTGACCGTCGCCGAAGACATCGAACTGGATGATGCCTTTGAGAATCTGGGAGCCCAATTGGTAAAGGAAGCCGCCAGCAAGACGAACGATGTTGCAGGGGATGGCACCACCACAGCGACCGTGTTGGCCGAAGGCATCTTTCGCGAAGGGATCAAGATGCTCGCAGCGGGTGCCGATGCCATGGCCTTGAGCCGAGGCATCTCTAAGGCCGTCGAAGCTGTTTCGGCTGCGATTGGCAAGCTTGCCGAGCCCGTCGATGTTTCCAACAAGAAAAGTTTGCAACAAATCGCAACCATTGCCGGCAACAACGACCCGTCGATTGGACAGGTGCTTGCCGAGGCTTTTGCCAAAGTAGGCAAAGATGGCGTAATCACAGTTGAAGAAGGCAAAAGCAACGAGACAAACGTTGAAGTGGTCGAAGGGATGCAGTTTGATCGCGGTTTCCTCTCCCCGCATTTCGTTAATAACGAAGACGATCAATCCGTCGAGTTTGAGAACTGTCTCGTTCTGGTCTACGAGGAAAAAATTTCCAATGCCAAGGCGCTGGTTCCACTGTTGGAAGCCGTTTCGAAGGCGAGCAAGCCTTTGTTGATTATTGCCGAAGATGTTGAAGGCGAGGCCCTGGCGACTTTGGTTGTTAACAAGATGCGCGGAATCGTGAACGTCTGTGCCGTGAAGGCCCCAGGTTACGGCGATCGCCGCAAAGCCATGCTGGGCGACATTGCTACTCTTACTGGTGGTACGGCCATCTTCAAGGACCTTGGTATCAAGCTCGATGCAATTCAGCTCTCAGATCTTGGGAAGTGTCGCAAGATCATTGTTAAAAGCGACAATACCACGATGGTCGGGGGTGGTGGCAAGAAGGATGACATCGCTGCCCGCGCCGATCAGATTCGCCGCGAGATCGAAACAACCGACAGCGACTATGATCGCGAGAAGCTCCAGGAGCGTCTGGCCAAACTGGCTGGCGGCGTAGCCCAGATCAATTGTGGTGCGGCCACCGAGACTGAGATGAAAGAACGAAAGGCGCTTCTGGAAGACGCTCGGGCGGCTACACAGGCTGCTTTGGCTGAAGGGATCGTTGCCGGCGGGGGGGTAGCCCTGCTACGAAGCGAAAAGGCTCTCGACAAGCTCAAGCTTGAAGGAGACGAGGGGCTCGGTGTGGAAATCGTTCGCCGAGTTCTCGATTACCCACTGCGATACATTGCCGAAAATTCTGGTGTCGATGGGGCCGTAGTTGTTAACAATGTGCGTCGAGCCAAGGGAAAGAACGAAGGCTACAACGCCGACAAGGATGAGTACTGTGACCTGGTAGAGGCTGGAATCATTGATCCCGCAAAGGTTGTGCGTACCTCGCTGCAGAACGCCGCAAGTGTGGCCGCGCTGCTGCTGACGACTGATTCGCTTGTTGTTAATGCTCCCAAAGAGGAAGAGCCTGCTGGTGGCTACGATCATGACCACGGCATGGGTGGCATGGGCGGCATGGGTGGCATGGGCGGCATGGGTGGCATGGGCGGCATGGGTGGCATGCCAGGAATGATGTAAAGGTAGCGATTAGCAATTAGTCATTAGCTATTAGCTAGTGAATCGACTGATTGTTGACACCTCACCACCAAAAACTTACAGCTAAAAACTTACTGCTAACAGCTTTAAATAAGGAACCCAAGACATGGCCAAAATCAAATTACGACCACTGGACGACCGTGTTGTTGTTCAGCCTTCGGAAGCCGAAGAAATGACTGCCGGGGGAATCGTTCTTCCCGACGCTGCCCAGGAAAAACCACAACGTGGTAAAGTTGTTGCCGTCGGTGGTGGCAAGCTTCTCGATAGTGGCAAGCGAGGGGAGCTATCCGTTACTGTTGGCGACGAAGTTATCTACGGCAAGTACGGCGGCTCCGACGTGGAGGTAGACGGCCAGGAATTGAAGATCCTGCGCGAAAGCGACATCCTGGCAAAGGTCGTCTGAAAGTTAATAACTTTTGGTCAATAGCAATTACTCGAAAACATAACGTACTCCTAATCAAGAGGAAGATTAACCGTGGCTAAGCAATTAATGTTCGAAGATCAGGCTCGGAGCAAACTGCTTCGCGGCGTTGATAAACTGGCAGATGCCGTCGCTGTGACGATGGGCCCCACCGGCCGCAATGTGATTATCAATAAGTCGTTCGGTGGCCCGACGGTTACCAAAGACGGTGTCACCGTGAGCAAGGAAGTTGAGCTCGAAGACCCCTTCGAGAATATGGGTGCCAAGCTGGTTCATGAGGTGGCTGATAAGACTTCCTCGATCGCTGGAGATGGAACCACGACCGCAACCGTGTTGGCTCGGGCGATTCTCAAGGAGGGTACTCGTAACATTGTTGCAGGAAGCAATCCAATGGCAGTGCAGCGTGGCATTCGTAAGGCTGTCGATGCTGCCGTCGAGTATCTCGATTCCATCTCCAAAAGCGTCACCAGCAAAGAGCAGATAGCCCAGGTGGGCTCGATTAGTGCCAACAGCGACCGCGTCATTGGCGACCTACTGGCAGACGCCATGGAGAAGGTAGGAAAAGATGGAGTCATTTCCGTAGAAGAAGGTCGCTCGACGGAAACCACGCTTGAGTTGGTTGAAGGCATGCAGTTCGACAAGGGATTCTTGTCGCCGTATTTTATTAATCAAACGGCCGACATGGAATGTGTGCTCGAAGATGCTTGTATCCTGATTCACGAGAAGAAAATCAGCAATCTGCGAGACCTGCTGCCGATTCTCGAGCAGGTCAGCCAGAAAGCTAAGCCGCTGTTGATTATCGCCGAAGACGTCGAAGGCGAAGCACTGGCCGCATTGGTCGTCAACAAACTACGTGGCGTATTGAATATTTGTGCCGTGAAGGCACCCGGTTTTGGTGATCGTCGCAAGGCTATGCTGGGTGACATCGCCACGCTCACTGGTGGCACGTTGATCAGCGAAGATCTGGGTAAGAAGCTGGAGAACATCACGATTGAACACCTTGGTCGTGCCAAGAAGATTACTGTTTCTAAAGAGAACACAACCATCGTTCAAGGCGCAGGCACCAAGGCAGAAGTTTCCAAACGAATCGAACAGATTCGCAAGTCCATCGAGGCTTCTACTAGCGACTATGATCGCGAAAAGCTGCAAGAGCGACTTGCCAAGCTCACCGGTGGTGTCGCAATCATCTCGGTTGGTGCCAGCAGCGAAGCCGACATGAAGCAGAAGAAGGCTCGCGTCGAAGACGCTCTGCACGCGACCCGAGCTGCCGTGGAAGAAGGTATCCTTCCCGGGGGCGGCGTTGCCCTGCTCCGGGCGAAAGACGCTGTTGCGGCGGCCAAGAGCAGCGCGCGGGGTGACGAGAAGATCGGCGTTGAGATAGTGCTTGGCGTGCTTGATGCTCCCCTGAAGCAGATTGCCGACAACTGTGGTCTCGATGGCAGTGTGATTGCAGATGAGCTTTTGCGTAAGCCTCAGAACACTGGTTACGACGCAAATAACGGTGAGTACGTCGACATGATCAAGGCGGGCATCATCGACCCCACCAAGGTAGTTAAAACTGCCTTGTCCAATGCCGCTAGCATCAGCGGATTGATGTTGACCACCGAAGCATTGGTGACCAATTATGATGCGAAGGATGATGACAAACGCGCGGTTGTCGGAAGTATTCGCTAGCCGTATGACACACTGAAGTTTCACCACCGGGCCGCTCGGCAGTCATGCCGGTGGCCCGGTGGTGTGTTGTGAAATAGTCGAAAGCTAAGGTTCGAGAGTCAAGTGTCGGAAATCCGGCTCGAAGTAGAAGTTTCGCCATACTGAACTCTCGACTTTCCGCTCTCGCCATTTTCCGGGATAATAGATGTATGGCCGCAAAGCGCTGCTATTACGAAGTGCTGAATGTCGAGCGATCGGCCTCACAGGGCGAGATTGCGACGGCCTACCGCTCTCTTGCTGTTAAGTATCATCCGGACAAGAATCCCGGTGACCAAGAAGCCATCGACCGCTTCAAAGAAGCTTCCGAGGCCTTTGAGGTGTTGCACGATCCGGATAAGAGAGCCCGATATGATCGATTTGGTCATGCGGACGTCAACGGTCACAGTGGATCAGGCCACTTCTCGGATGTGGAGGATAATTTCTCGGCGTTCGGAGACATATTAGGTGATCTTATTGGCGAAGGTCGACGTCGTCGTAGTCGGGTTCGTAAGGGCCGTGATGTCCGTTGCACGGTGACCCTCACTTTGCAAGAAGCTGCTCAGGGTGTTCGCAAGTCGGTCGAATTTCAGCGGCACGAACCTTGTGATGCCTGCGAAGGGTCTGGGGCGAGCAAAGGGAGCACGCGTGAAAAATGTTCCTACTGTGACGGCCAGGGCCAGGTAATCCAACAAGCAGGTATTATCCGCGTTCAGACGGCCTGCCCCGCTTGCCACGGCGAGGGTTCTTCGATCACTTCCCCCTGCCGATCATGCCGTGGTTCAGGACAGCGACTCAAAACCGTGCAAGCCGAGGTGCAGATTCCCGCTGGTGTCGACGAAGGCATGCAAGTCCGCATCGCTGGTCAAGGGGAACCGAGTCCCAACGGTGGACCTCCCGGCGATTGTTACTGTTTCGTTTCGGTGTTGCAGCATCCTTTGTTCGAGCGGGAAGGTCGACACCTGATCTGTCGCATCCCTATTACCTATTCGCAAGCCGCACTTGGGTGTACCTTGGAAGTTCCCACACTTAATGGCCCCAGTTCTGTGGAGATTCCCCCCGGCACCCAGTCGGGAGATGTTTTCCGACTGGAAGGCGAAGGGCTTCCCGATCCGCGCATTGTCGGCCTGGGCGATCTCTTGGTGCAGGTCAATATTGAGGTCCCCAAGAAACTCACAGCCGAAGAAGAGCGTCTGTTGAGAGAATTGGCCGATATTGAACACAAGAATGTCGCCCCCGAGCGCAAGGGATTTTTTGACAAAGTAAAAGAGTATTTCAAACACGAAACTGCGGAATCTTAAGCATCTAGGAGAATTGAGACCGATGGCCAGGAAATCATCTGCCAATGAAAACGAGGCACCTGAGTTGACGGATGAGCAACTGCATGAAGCACTCGACGAAATGGAGTTTGAGGAAGTTGAGAGCACTGAGGCGTCTGAGTTGGCCGTAGAAAAAGACCGGGTTCTTCGCTTGCAAGCAGACATGGAGAACCTGCGGATGCGCACCTCGCGAGAGCTTGCCGAGCAGCAGCGTTACGCGGCCCTGCCCTTGATCCGCGATCTCTTGCCTGTGGTCGACAACATCGAACGAGCCATCGAGGCAGCTGAGAAATCAGGAGAAGCCAAGTCGTTGCTCGACGGATTCAAGCTGGTGCATCAGCAATTGTTGACCTTGCTGGAACAGCATCAATGCAAACCGATGGCGGCCTTAGGTGAGCCTTTCGATCCCAATCTCCACGCAGCCATCCTACAACAAGCGAACGAGGACATCCCTGCCAATCACGTGGCCCAGGTGGCCCAGGAGGGTTATCTGCTGCACGACCGTGTAGTCCGTCCAGCACAGGTAATCATCTCTACGGGTACCGCGGAGGAGTCCTCTGAGTAGTTCTCTTTCACAGCCGTCGCCGGAAGGCGATGGTCGAATTAAATCATGCATTACTAACGCCTCCCGGCGATGTATTTATAAGTTCTATCCATTCACTAAACATACAATGCCAACCTACGATTATCTTTGTGACGCATGTGGCCACGAGTTTGAACTGTTCCAGTCCATCTCCGAGGCCGTGAAACGCAAGTGTCCCGAGTGCAAAAAACCAAAGCTCCGCCGATTGTTCGGCACAGGCGCCGCAGTGGTTTTCAAAGGCTCCGGCTTTTACCAGACCGATTATCGTAGCGAGTCCTACAAATCCGCTGCTGAGAAGGACAAACCTACCGGCGAGGCCGCTTCGGCCGCTGGTGACAAAAAGGACAAGTCTGCAAAATCAGAAACCAAGTCGAGCGAAACTAAAAAGGATTCGCCAAAAAAGCAAACCAAAAAAGAATTGTAGGGTGGGCATGGCCCACCAATAATTCGGCTTGTAATGTCTTTGGTGAGAGGTGCCCACCCCACATGTGCCATGCAGTGTCCCATTTGCAAAAAGGCTTTCGAGCCGCATGAGTCAACAACGATGCCCTTCTGCAGCGATCGCTGCCGGCAGATCGACATGGGCCGCTGGCTCGACGAGGCTTACTCCTCAGCGCACGTTCCCCACCCGGAGGACGATCAACTTCCGGAGGATGATACGCCACCGAACTAGCGCGATTTCTGAAATTCTTGCTGGCTAGGATAAAATCCTCAGCGCCTCTATAATTCTACATATTGGGCACCTGCCCTGAGTTCCGCGAGACCTTGCAATCTGGCCGTCCGATGTCGCAACCCTCAGGCTCGATCCACGAAATCCGCTGGCGCGAAATCTGTCCATGGCTTATCTTAGTGAAGTCGCTTCGAGCAAGTCTCTTCTTGCGTGTGTTGATCATCGCTTGGATCGCAGTGCTGGTTACTCAGGGCGGCTGGACTTTCATCGAGGGAGTGTTTAGCGATCCGGCTGATCTGCCTCGCATCGCACAATTCGACCCTGCAACGGCGGAATCAAGCGAGGTTTTAGTGCTCCACGTGACCCCACAGGGAGACCGCGTGTGGCGGCCGTCGCATGATTATTCCTTGAATAGTTCTGTCGTGACGCGATGGCTCGGGTCACTGCTACAGCAGCACAAGCTGGGACCCCTTGTCGAAGGTTGGCATTGGCTCTCCACACCCTGGGTTCGCATCTTTCGCATGGAAACCAATTTGATTGAGGCCTGCCAGCTATTTTTGTGCGGGACCTGGGGAGTTGTCGTCTGGGCGCTGGCTGGGGGGGCGATCTGCCGTATTGCTGCCCGTTATATGACTAGAGCAGATATCATCGATCCGTTTGCGTCGCTACGATCTGCCGCGAGCAAATGGTCCGCGACCGCAGGAGCGCCACTTGTTGGTTTACTCTTTGCGGGACTTGTCTTGTTCCCACTTGCTTTAATGGGAGTTCTCCTGCGCATCGATCTGTTTGCGCTTGTTGCAGGACTCATATGGGGGCTGTACTTGATTTGGGGAATTTTCCTTGCTGTGGTGCTAGTAGCACTTTGGTTCGGTTGGCCACTTGCCTGGGCTGCGATCGGAGTGGAGCGTTGCGATGCTCTGGATGCTGCCAGCAGGGCTACTTCCTATGTATATCAAGCCCCTCTGCGGTTGGTGTTCTATGTGGTTTTTGCCACGCTGCTGGGAATTTTTGGTCAATTGGTGCTCTCTGGATTTGCAACTGCCGGAAACGAACTCACCGATTGGGCCGTCAGTTGGGGAGCGGGCAGTGAAAGAACCGCAGCGCTGGCAAGTCAGCCTCTTTCAGAGAATTCCACTATTACCTCGGGCACTGGGGTCATTGGGGCAAGATCGATCCATTTTTGGAAAAACATGCTCTCCTCATTTGCCGCCTCGTATCCGATGGCATTTCTGTGGTGTGCGAGCACAGGGATTTATCTCTTGCAGCGACATCAGGTCGATTCCACGGAAATGGATGAAATTGTAGGCGAACCAGGTGAAAATATTCGTTCGCCCCACGCCCCGTTGGCGAGTGGGACACAGCAGGATGCTACAGACCCACAAGAACTGTCCACCCGACGTGCGTAGACAGGTCAGGCTAAGGTTCACTTAGGGAGTCGTCTCGAAGTGCTTCCGCAAGATAGATTCTGCGTCGGTCATAATCTGGCCCCGGGTGACTACCAGATCGCAACCGGCGTCTCTGGCCGCGGCGAGCTTTTCCGTGCGGACGTGGGGAGCATACGCGATCACGTGGATATCTTCCTGGAGGATATTTCGACTCTTGTTGAACAATAAGTCAATATTCAGGTCGGGAAGCTCGAGATCTACGATGAACAGTCGACTGCCGGAAAGAGCTGCATTCTCGAAGGCAGCTTCAATCGTTCCTGCCACATCGAGGTTCTGACCCATCGCCTGGGCCACTCCTGCAAGTTTTGAGCAGAGCATCAGATCCCGACTTACGAGCACGATTGGCATAACTTGAACTAATCATTTCTTGTCTGGCTGACAGCTAATTTTAAATTGCCCCCGGCCCTCGCGACGAATCGCTGACTTGGATCGCTTCTTCCATAGGCAACACAAATATCTTGCCATCCCCGATGTTTCCTTCAGGGCTGGTGCGGCACTGCTTCGTCAAACAATCGATCGTTCGATCGACAAAATCATCGTTAACGGCGATTTCCAATGCGACCTTCCGCAGCAAGTTCGTAGCATACTCTCGGCCCCGGTAGGTCTCCGTTTGGCCCCGCTGTCGGGCAAATCCCATTGCATCGCAAACGGTTAAGCGAGTCACGCCGATTCGCTTTAGTGCTTGTTGAACGGAATCCAGTTTGATGGGCTGAATAACGGCAATAATGAGCTTCATGGCACCGACTGTCGGGTTAAGATAGGTAGATCTCAGTTTACCCCGCATCAGGCCTTGGGCAAAGTGGCGCAGGCTGCCTCATGTAGATTGCCAACCAACCCATTTGGCGAACAACAATGAACTTTTTGAACTGGCCTCATGACTATGCTGAGCTTGCCCCTCTGCTTCGTCTCTGGGGAATTCAAGCATCTCGGCAGCTGGAGTGGAAATGCATTCCAGAAGGCCTGAGTGGGACAAAAATATGGTGCATTTCGCACGCCGAACATAATTATTGCCTCCGTCGCTGGTCGGCCCAACACCCTCGCACTACCCAGTTGCGGACTATTCACCATGGAATCGAGCATATCTGGCAAGCAGGGCTGAAAATCGTTCCTGTCCCTCACAAGAGTCTCCATGGAGACTCCTTTGTCACTCACGAGGGACATCTCTGGGAACTCTCACCCTGGCTCTCCGGTAAACCGCTCACGAGGGATTGTTCAATCGAACTGCGTCGTGCTGCTGTGGAGGCTCTTGCTGCCTTTCACCTGTCGGCTGCTGCCTTTGCCCGCACGAGTAACGCCCCAATTTGCAAACCGGCACCTGGGCTGATCCGCCGTCGCGAAATCCTGGAACGACTCCTCAAAAATCACCATGTAGAACTATCGCAAGCAGTCCGTAGCGAACCTCATTCAGCGATCAAAGTTATCCAACTACAGTTGCTCGCTCAAATGGAGCACAAATTGCCCAGTGCATTCGTCACAGTCGAAAAATGTGCAAAAACTCCACTCCCTTTGCAATGGTGTCTCCGCGACGTGCATCCGGGCAATCTACTGGAAACAAACCAGCAAATTACCGGCATTGTCGACTTCGGGGCTGCTGATTTCGACTCGGTGGCGGGGGACATTGCGAGGCTTCTTGGCGGGTTCGAGTGGGATCCCACAGAGTTCGATCAGTGCCTGAGAGTCTATACCAATTTGCGGGCAATCTCATCCGAGGAGCAACGTGCCATAGCTGCCTACCATCTTGGCGGTTTGATCGCGGCAGCCGGCAATTGGATGCGTTGGATCTCTGTCGAGCGGAGTGCGCGACTGGACAATACTACCCAGTTAAGACTCGAGGAATTGCTGCTTCAATTTGAGCGAATTGATCACTGGAATATGTAGGAAATTGCGGGATTTAGCGACTAGAAGCCTAGGAAGAAGTCATTATTGCTCCATTCCTCATTTCCCTTCATTGTGCCAAGCCAACTTCTGATTGTGACTTGAGCGATTAAGAAAAAATTCCGGCTATTCAATGCGCTCATCTCATCTTCATTATTCGGTACATCTTGCCGATAAATAATTTCATCGCCATACCGCCCAAATTGGCCAAACTACTTCATGGGAGTTTTTTATCTATCATTAGCCCTAACTTCAGTGGAGGTAAACGATCTCAATGCTGGAGCGCCACGAACGCATTCATAACTTTGAGGAAATTCGTTGTTACGTCGTTGAAACCCTTAGCAAAATGGAGCTACTAAAAAGTGAATGTTGCCACCTGACCGTGAGACTGCTCTCACGAGCTGGCAAACCTTGCGGAGTTTACTTCTGTCTGCATGGTCCTCGAGCAGTGAGACTCTCTGCCATCTGGGAAACAGATTCCAACTCGATTCTGTTTTACGGGTCGCGAGGAGAGCGAGTGCAAAGGACCCGGCTTCAGGAAGCCCCCGAACTTCCACAAGGTGTGCCGGGTTGCTAGCACGGCAAAAGGAAATTCAGAAATCCTGCCGCAAAGCAGCCAATTGGAATTGCTGAAGTCATTATCCTTAATTACTATACATAAGTACACATTGCCCGACACGGGTTAACCAAGGAGGCACAAAGATGCTGGTATTATCACGAAAAGAAGCTGAGCGCATTCGTCTTGGAGATGACATTGTCATAACAGTGGTGCGGATTGGTGGAGACAAAGTCAGAATCGGGATCGACGCTCCCAAAGAGGTCCTGGTACTCCGCGACGAATTGGAGCCATTCAAGAAAGTTTCCAAGGCAGCAAGTCACGAACTAGCCGAACTCCAGGCGGCTGGTTAATCCCATGCAAGGCCGGGCATTGAGCCGTGCCAGGTCATTGTAACCTCTTCGCAACTCTTTTCTTCAATGCGGCCGTGGGATGCCTTCATACTCGCTAACAACAGGGGCCAGCATGGCAACTTCGCCTGAAATTCTCCCGCTATTTGGCTCTTGATCCTACCTGCGGGCAAGATCGTACCGATCAAGATTCATCACCTTATTCCAGGCGGCGACGAAGTCGTGGATGAACTTCGTCTCGCCATCGGAACTACCATAGACCTCCGAGAGGGCTCGCAGCTCCGAGTTCGAACCGAATACCAAGTCCACTCGCGTACCGGTCCATTTGACGTCGCCCGATTTGCGGCAGCGGCCTTCGAACACGTCTGCGTCTTTGGAAACGGGTGACCATTCGGTGCCCATGTCGAGCAAATTGACAAAGAAATCGTTCGTCAAACTCTCGGGCCGTTTTGTGAAGACACCATGATTGACTTGGTCGGCATTGGTGTTCAAAACACGCATGCCCCCCACCAGCACGGTCATCTCGGGCGCGGTCAGTGTGAGCAATTGCGCCTTATCGACGAGCAAAGCCTCTGCAGGGATTGTGTATTTACTCTTGAGGTAATTGCGGAAGCCGTCGGCGATTGGTTCGAGAACGTCAAACGCCTCCACATCCGTCTGCTCGGCTGAAGCATCCATCCGCCCCGGCGAGAAGGGAACCGATACCTTGTGCCCGGCGTTCTTGGCCGCTTGCTCGACCCCTGCGCAACCGGCCAACACAATCAGGTCGGCCAGCGAGACCTTCTTGCCTCCGGATGCGCTGCCGTTGAACCCGCGTTGAATTTCTTCAAGCGCCTTAAGAACTTTGGCCAGTTGAGCAGGCTTATTGACTTCCCAATTCTTTTGTGGCTCGAGCCGAATTCGGGCACCGTTCGCTCCACCGCGCTTGTCGGAGCCACGGAATGTCGAACCCGACGCCCAAGCGGTCGAAACCAGTTCCGAGACACTTAAACCGGTCTCCAGGATCTTTTGCTTGAGAGTGGCGATGTCCCCCTCGTCAATCAGCTTGTGATCCACCTCGGGAATTGGGTCCTGCCAGATGAGGTCTTCCTGGGGAACTTCGGGACCGAGATATCGAGATTTGGGGCCCATGTCGCGATGTGTCAGTTTGAACCACGCCCGGGCGAAGGCGTCGGCAAGCTGGTCCGGGTTGTCCTTGAAACGCCGGGAGATTTTTTCGTAGGCTGGGTCGACTCTGAGTGACAGGTCGGTGGTCAGCATCGTCGGCAAACGTTTCTTCGACGGATCGAAAGGATCAGGGATCGTCGCCTCAGCCTCTTTGGCTACCCATTGTTGGGCACCTGCTGGGCTCTTGGTAAGTTTCCACTCGTAGCCAAACAGGTTTTCGAAGTATCCATTGCCCCACTTCGTAGGAGTGGAGGTCCAGGTGACTTCCAGGCCGCTGGTAATTGCGTCAATTCCTTTGCCTGTGCCAAAGCTGCTTTTCCAACCCAGGCTTTGCTCTTCAAGCCCTGCCGCCTCAGGATCGGGCCCAACATTTTCCGCAGGGCCGGCGCCATGGGTCTTGCCGAAGGAATGGCCCCCCGCGATCAGGGCCACCGTCTCCTCGTCGTTCATCGCCATCCGTTTGAACGTTTCGCGGATATCCACGGCAGCCTTGGCAGGATCGGGATTGCCGTCCGGTCCCTCCGGGTTGACGTAAATCAGTCCCATCTGCACGGCTGCGAGCGGGTTCTCGAGAACGCGGCTATGGGTATCGCCATCTGCATCGTCCTCAGAGACGAGTACACCGGTTGGCTTGTCGACCCCTTCAGAACCATGGGCGTACCGAACGTCACCGCCCAACCAGTCCTTCTCGGAGCCCCAATAGACATCGCGATCAGGCTCCCAGACGTCTTCGCGACCGCCACCAAAGCCGAACGTCTTGAATCCCATCGTTTCTAGAGCCACATTGCCAGCCAGAATCATCAGGTCGGCCCAGGAAATCTTGCGGCCATACTTCTGCTTAATCGGCCAGAGGAGCCGACGGGCTTTGTCCAGGCTCACGTTGTCCGGCCAGCTATTGAGCGGCGCGAAACGCTGTTGACCCCGGCCACCTCCGCCCCGGCCATCTCCGGTGCGGTAAGTTCCTGCGCTGTGCCATGCCATGCGAATGAACAGCGGGCCATAATGGCCGAAGTCTGCTGGCCACCATTCCTGCGAATCGGTCATCAGCGCGGCAAGGTCTTTCTTTACGGCAGCCAGGTCGAGGCTCTTGAACTCCTCGGCGTAATTGAAATCCTCCCCCATGGGATTGGATTTTGAAGAATGTTGACTCAACAGATCGAGTTTCAACTGATTCGGCCACCAGTCGCGGTTCGAAGTGCCGCCACCGGCAACGTGTTTGATTGTGGTAGGGGCTTGGTTCGGCATGATATTTCTCCTTTGAATACCCACAGTTTATCCGTAAAAAGTTACAGCGACAATGAGTGGGGATCACCTGGAGTTGCGCATAAAAAAACCCGGCGCGAGAGCGGCTAACTCTCGGCCGGGTTTCTCAATATCAATTCGGTTCGCTGCTTTGAGACCGAGGGGTGAACCCACGGCTCGCGGCCGACTTCTATGCTGGCACAAGATCTGTCCCCATTCATTTCGCAATCGTCACCGACTGCGAAGGATTCATCAAAGCCTTTGGCTTTGACGTTCTAAGAAATCCTTAGAAAGGAGGTGATCCAGCCGCAGGTTCCCCTACGGCTACCTTGTT
>ERZ869936.263-NODE-263-length-56933-cov-6.454763_pt1 | contig 56933 bp, 42 predicted proteins | sample MGYA00520876_ERZ869936 | MGnify/ENA primary metagenome ERZ869936 (study PRJEB32218, sample SAMN09650985) | biofilter metagenome | isolation source: enrty point of leading RO module | place: Saudi Arabia: Thuwal, RO plant located on Red Sea | collected 2016-02-17 ... | reverse complement strand
CGTGCCGTTTCGACGGCTGGATGGAGTCGAAGGCGATCTCGAGCACGAGGTTGGGTTCGACGAGATGCTTGCGGCGCTTTTTCACGATCGTGTGTTTCCGGAAATGGTCGGTGAGTTCCTCGATCTCGAGGTCGGTGAGGCCGCTGTAGGCCTTGCCGATGATCCGCAGCGTGTCGCCGTCCTCGTCACGGACGGCGAAGGTGTAGTCGCTGAGGAGCTCGGCGCGCTTGCCGTGGCCCTGCTCGGCGGCGACGACGACGCAGTCGAGGGTGGGCATGACACCCTTGAGCTTGAGCCACGCCATGCCGCGGCGGCCGGGGAGGTAGGGGGAGTCGGCCTGCTTGGAAATGAGGCCTTCGTGGCCTTCGGCGAGGGCGGTTTTGAAGAGGGTCTTGAGCGCGTCGATGGAGTCGGCGGAGTGGACGGGGATGGGGGTGATACGGCTCTGCCTGCGCCCCTCCGGGGCTTGTGGATCTTTGTGGGTGCCGGTACCCGGGGTTGCACCCCGGGCTACTTGCCTGCGCCCCTCCGGGGCTTCTGGGTCGAGAAGGTCCTCAAGATGCTGGCGGCGTTCTGTTAGGCCGCGGTCGAGGAGGGTGTGGTCGTTTCTCAGGAGAATGTCGAAGGCGATGAAGTGGACGGGCGGCAGGTCGCTTTCGGCGAAAAGGTCGGCCTGGGCGGTGTTGAGGCGCCCGAGGCGCTTCTGGAGGTCGAAGAAGGTGAGCCGGCGGCCCTCGGCGTGGGCGATGATCTCGCCGTCGAGGATGAAGTCGCCCGGCAGGGCGCGGGCGGCGTCGAGGAGCTCGGGGAACTGGCGGTCGATGGGCTTGAGATCGCGCGAGTAGAGCGCGACACGATCGCCGGACTTGTGGAGCTGGCTACGGATTCCGTCGTACTTGGGTTCGAGCCATAGAGCGGACTGAAGTCCGTGGTCCGTGTGCTTCCGCAGGATGGTGGCGGCGTTCTCGCCGGGGGAGGCGAGCATGACCTTGACCGGGACGAAGGGATGGAGGGCGGCCTTGTCGAGTTGACGGTCGCGGGCGAGTTCGGCGGTTTCGCCGAGGTCGCCGGTGAGCATGTGGGCGCGGCGGAGTTGTGCGGCATCGGCATTGAAGGCGGCGATGAGGGCGTCTTCGACGAGGCCCTCCTTCAATCCGATGCGCAGGTCGCCGGTGAGGAGCTTGACCAGGGTCTCGCCCTCGGCGGGGTGGAGGGTGCGCAGGCGCTCGGCGAGCGCCTCGATGCGGGCCAGCGAGCCATCGGTGACGGCCAACCGGCGGAAGAATCCGAGGATTTCCTCCAGATCGGCGGGGGCGGGTTTGAGCGGAAGTTCCTCGAGCACGAGCCGGGCGGAGCGTGCGGCGTCGTTCTGGCTGGCGGAAATTTCGCGGTAGCGGCCCTCGCGGGCGTCGGGCAGGGAAAGCAGGGCGCGCCGGAGGGCGGCCGTGCCGGTCCGCAGGACGCCCTCGCGGCGGGGCAGGGCTCGCCCGGTGAGCCAGGTGGCGGCGGTGGCGATCGGCAGGTCGGGACGCCGGAGGTAGTCGGCGAGCAGCTCGATCTTGCGGGTGCGGCGCTGGGTTTCGCCGACGAGGCGGCAGAGGTCGGTGAAGTCCGCGAAGGCGCAGGTGGCGCGCCGGTGACGATCGACGGCATGCTGGGGAAGATCCTTCGGGCGTCCGCCGACCTGGAGTTCGAGCTGGTCGTTGCCCATCGCCGACCATGCCTCGATGTCGCGCTGGCGAAGCTCGGCGGCGAACTCCCGCGCGTAGCCGTGGACGGTGAGGACGCGCTTCGGACGGACGCGCTGGACGCATTCGAGCAGACCCGGGTGGTCGGCGTGGTCGGAGAGCGGGATGGCGTCGTCGGTGCGGTAGCGGTAGTTCGCCCCGGGCGTGAGCGCCCAGCCGCTGAGCATGCAGGTGCGGCGGTTGCGGATGCCGCGCAGGAGCTTCGAGCGGACGGCGTTCGGCGGGGCGATCACGGTGGTTCCCGCCGGGATGGAAGATGGCGAGTGGTGGATGGTGGATTCCAGAACCCGGGGCTCCGGTAGGGTGTTGAGGCCGGCGGCGCGGCAGGCCCGGGTCATTTCCGCGACGGTCGGGTGAAGGAGGGCGGGAATGTCGTGCTCGTGGAGAAGGGCGAGGGCCTCCTGAGCCTTGCCGAGCGAGTAGCCGAGCAGGACGGGCACCTCGCCGTCGTGGAAGGCGTTGTCGAGGAAGCGCAGGATTTCGGCATCGATCTCCATCGCGGGCGGGAAGACGAAGTTCGGCAGCGCGAAGGTGGTTTCCAGGATGAGCAGGTCGGCCTGGCGGAAGGCGACCGCCTCGGCGGCGCGGCCGTGCCGGACCTTGAAGTCGCCGGTGTAGAGGAGCGTGGCACCATCGGCCAGGCGGGTCAGGTGGATCATCGCCGAGCCGAAGATGTGCCCGGCGGGGAGGAGTTCGATGCGGTGGCCGTTGATTTCGTGAGGAGTCCGCCAGGCGAGCGGGAGCAGGCGCTTCTCGGCGACCGAGTAGCGGGCGCGGACGAGGGCGGCGGTGGTCTCCGAGCAGATCGCGGTGTCGTGCCGGGCGAAATGGTCGGCGTGGGCGTGGGAGACGAAGGCGACCGGGCGCGAGTCCCAGGGGTCGAGCCACAGGTCCGCCTCGGGGAGGTGGAGGCCGCGGTGGAACCGGACTTCGATCACGACCGCGTTCCGGTTGAGCGGGCCTCAAGTTCCAAGTGAAAAGTTCGAAGTTCCAAATGGAGTGCGCCTGCGGCGGGATGTGGGTGGGAAGTCACTGCGGCACGCGCGAGCATTTGGAACTTGGCCCTTCGAACTTGGAACTTTAGCCCACGGTGAGCGCCTGGCCGTTCTCGGCCGGAGTGAGGGCCTGGAGGAATGGGACGGCGATCTTGGCCCATTCTTTGGCGTCGGGGTAGCCGGCGGCATCGGCGCCGAAGCAGGTGCGGAGCATGTCGGTGTTGATGATGCCCGGGTTGAGCGGGATGGCGGCGAGGCCGGGCGGGAGCTCCTGGGCAAGAGCCTGCATGAGGCCTTCGATGCCCCATTTCGAGCAGCAGTAGGGTGCGACCTCGGGCGAGGTCGAGCGGCCCCAGCCGGAGGAGAGCGCGACCACGATTCCGCTTCCGCGTTCGATCATCGCGGGCAGGACCGCGCGGATGAGGTGGTGGACGCCGTTGAGGTTGATCGCGGTGAGGCGGGCGAATTCCTCGGGCGGCACTTTCCACAGCGGGGCCGGATCGTTGATCACGGCGGCGTTGGCGACGAGCAGGTCGGGCGGGCCGTGGAGGGCGACCGCTTCGTCGGTGAAGCGTTCCAGCGCCGCGGGATCGGTCACGTCGCATTCGCGTACCAGATGCGGATCGCCGAGGTCGGTCGTCAGGGCGTCGAGGGCGTGGGCCGAGGTGCCGCAGCCGCTGACGACCCAGCCGGTTTCGGCGAAGCCGAGGGCGAGTTCGCGCCCCAGCCCGCGGGTGGCGCCGGTGAGGATGAGGTGTTTCATGGGCCCATTCATAGGGCAGGACTTGGAAAACGGCAGCGATTTTCCACTGTGCCTCGGGTTGCGCGACGGGCGGGGTTGGGTAAACTCCCGGCATGTTTTTCGAGATTCTCGCCCAATACACGCAGCAACCGGCCGGTGGTCAGTCGATGTTCGGCGGCGGTTACCTGCTGCTCATCATCGGCACCGCGGTGGTGAGCATGATCGCCAGCGGCATGCTGAAGTCGAAGTTCCGCAAGTACTCGCAGGTGCCGACCTCGATGACCGGCGCACAGGTCGCCGAGCTGATGCTTCGCCAGAACGGGATCACCGACGTGAGGGTGATCAGCACGCCGGGCCGTCTCACCGACCACTACAACCCGGCCGACAAGACCGTGAACCTCAGCGAGGCGGTCTACGCGCAGAACAGCGCCGCGGCCGCGGCGGTGGCGGCTCACGAATGCGGTCACGCCATCCAGCACAAGGAGGCGTATGCCTGGCTGCAGTTTCGCTCGAAAATGGTGCCGATGGTCACCCTGGCGAGCCAGCTCCAGCAGTGGCTCCTGATGCTGGCGATCTTCGGCCTGTTCGCCTTCGGTTCGGGATCGAGCATCCTGATCTACATCTTCCTCGGCACCTTCGTGGCGACGACCCTGTTCTCGATCGTCACGCTGCCGGTCGAGTTCGACGCCTCGAAGCGGGCGCTGGCATGGCTCGATGAGAGTGCCGCCGTGCGTGGCATGGAGCATTCCCAGGCCAAGGACGCGCTCTTCTGGGCGGCGATGACCTACGTGGTCGCGGCGCTGGCGGCGATCGCCCAGCTCGCCTACTGGGCGATGATGCTGCTGGGGCGGCGGAACTGAGAGGGTTTGGAGTGCGGAGGCTTGCCTCCGCTTTCGAGCAGCCCTGACGAAGGTCTTTTCGCAGCGGGCATTCGCCGCCGCCGCCCGCTTTGGGCAGTTCTTCACTTTCTGGCGTCACGAAAAGCGGAGGCAAGCCTCCGCACTCCAAATTGAGCGAGCGGGCTTGAATGTCGTGGGCACCTGGGCTTTCCTCCGCGCCGCGTCATGGCAGGGGGATTTTCGTTCGACTCGCTCAACCGGGCCCAGCGCGAGGCGGTGGGCACGCTCGACGGGCCGGTGCTGATCCTCGCCGGGGCCGGGACGGGGAAGACGCGCACGGTGACCTGCCGCATCGCGAACATGCTCGAGTCGGGCGTCGCGCCGGAGAACATCCTCGCGGTCACGTTCACCAACAAGGCCGCCAACGAGATGCGCGAGCGGATCGGCGGGATGGTCTCGCGCAAGGCGGCCGAGCCGATGACCGTCTGCACCTTCCACTCGCTGTGCGTGCGGCTGCTTCGCGGCGGGATCGACAAGCTCGGCTACAAGAAGAACTTCTCGATCTGCTCCGGCTCGGACCAGATCGGGATCATGCGCCAGCTCATCGTGCGAAAGGGCGGCACCGACGAGAAGGTGAAGCCGGAGATGGTGCTGGCCGCGGTGTCGAAGGCGAAGAACTCGGGCGGCGACGTGGCGAAGCTGGAGGACGACTTCCTCGCCCAGCTCGGCGTGGCGTACCAGAACGAATTGCGGGCGCGCAACGCCGTGGACTTCGACGACCTGCTGCTGCTCGCCGAGGAGCTGCTGCGCGAGCATGCGGATGTGCGCGAGCATTTCCGGGGGGTGTACCAGCGGGTCACCGTCGATGAATTCCAAGACACCAACGGGCTACAGATGCGGCTGCTGCAGAAGCTCGTGGGTCCGCCGCACCACGTCTGTGTGGTCGGCGACGACGACCAGTCGATCTACGGCTGGCGCGGGGCGGAAACCGCGAACATCCTCGAGTTCGAGCGGTTTTTCCCGGACCCGACGGTGATCCGGCTCGAGGAGAACTACCGCTCGACCCAGGCGATCCTGCACACGGCGAACAGCCTGATCCGTCGCAATGCGGGTCGCCGCGAGAAGATGCTCAGGGCGACCATCGCCGGCGGCGAGCCGGTGCGGCTGATCGGCATGCCCGGTGACGCCGAGGAGGCGGAGTTCATCGCCGAGGAGATTCTCTCGCTGAAGGCCTCGGAGCAGCGCCCGTGGGAGGATTTCGCGATCCTCTTCCGCACCAACGGCCAGAGCCGCAAGCTGGAGGAGGCGCTGCGGCAGCGGAAGGTCCCCTACCGGATGGTCGGGGCGCAGAGCTTCTACGACCGACGCGAGGTGCGCGACGTTCTGGCCTACATCGAGGTGATCGACGATCCGACCGCCGACGTGCCGCTGCTGCGCATCCTCAACTCGCCGCCGAGGGGCATCGGCCAGGCGACCACGGTGATGGCCACCGATTTCAGCCGCGAGCGCGGGATCAGCGTGTGGGACGCCTTGTGCGATCCGGAGTTCACCGCCCCCCTCGCGTCGCGCGGTCGGAATGCCATCGCCGACTTCGTGGCGAAAGTCGTGTCCGCCAAGGCGGCGATTGGTGTCGGGGAAAAGCCGGCCCATGTGGTGGTGCACGATTTCCTCGACGACTGCGGCTACCTCGAGTGGATGGCGCGGCAGTGCAAGACCGAGCAGGAGAAGAACCAGCGCGGTGAGAGCGTGCACGAGGTGCTCGGTGAGCTGGCGAAGTACGTGAAGAAGCGGAAGACCCTGCGGAAGTTCCTCGATGACTCGGCGCTGGCCTCGGATCGAGAGGAGGACGAGCTGGAGAAGAAGCAGGGAGCGACGCTGATCACGCTGCACGCGTCGAAGGGCCTGGAGTTCCCGGTCGTGTATCTGGTCGGGCTCGAGGAGGGAGTGCTGCCGCACCGGCGCAGCATCGAGGAGGGAACCAAGGACGAGGAACGGCGGCTGCTTTACGTGGGCATCACCCGCGCCCAGAAGCGCCTGGCGATGACCTACTGCTTCGCCCGTACCAAATGGGGTCAGCAGGTCGGCTGCACGCCGAGCACCTTCATCGGCGAGCTGGACGAGGAGCATCTCGTTCACACGAGCTGGGACGATGTGATGGGCGCCGAGGTCAACGACGACGAACTCGACGACTTCTTCGGTGAGATGGAGGAGTTCCTGAAGAAGTAGCCGATCTCGAAGGCGGGTCATGGGTGTACGTGGTTCTCCTTTTCAGGGGGTCTTCCGCATCGCAGGTTTACTTTGCTTCTCCATGGAGCCGCGGACGCTGTCGGCTCCGAACGATGCATGAAGACCCCCTGAAGGGGGGACTACATACCACTGGTGGCGGGCGGGAAGAGGAAGCTCTGTTCGTCGAGGGTGAAGCCATCGAGGGCGATGCCGCCGCCGGGCAGCGAGGGGCCGCTGAGACGGAGGGCGCCGTCCTGCTCGCGCGCCGAGAAGCCCGGAAGCAGGATGCCGCAGCTCCCGGGTTTCGAGCCGGGCTGCGGGCCGCTGCTGGCGTGGGGGAACCTGCTTTCCGGCAGGGACATCGCCACGACCACGCCGTCGACGGCGAGGCAGGGAAGATGAACCCAGCCTTCGACCTCGAGTGGCTCCAGGGCGCGGGAGCCGAAGTCGAAGAACTGGTGCTTCGCTCCCGGGCGGGGATTCGATCCGATCATTTCCCGCAGCGCGTCGCCTCCGACCCACTGGAGTTCCTGGTGGCCGTCGATGATCGAATGGCGGACGACGCGGGACCGGTGGATCGACGCGAAGGCTTCGAGTCCTCCGAGGGCTTCGACTTCGGGATCGTCCATCAGCCGTGCGATGCGCTCGCGGCGGAGCAGGCCGTTGACCTGTCCGATCTGATGGCCGTTGGCGCGGTCGCGGGGATCCGGCCTGCGTTCCCAGCGCGGCATGCGGGCCTCCAGGGCGTCGGTGGCGGCGTCGAGCAGGCCCTGGCGGATGCGTGGCATGCGTGCCTCGGCGGGATCGATGGGCTCACCGAAGGCGACCTGCATGGGGTAGGGAAAGCGGTGGGGCAGCTTGGTGAAGTAGCGGTTGTTCTCGAAGGAGAAGATCGAACCCCAGGCACCGTCCTGCCACAGCGGGACGACCGGCGCGCCGCCCTGGCGGGCGATGAGTTCGAAGCCGCGCTTCAGCTCGGCCAGCGCACCCGTGCGGGTGAGCTGGCCCTCCGGGAAGAAGCAGATCACGTCTCCCTGCCCGAGCGCCTCCGAGGCGGTGCGGAGGGCTTCCCGCGGTTTGCCGAGGGCGATCGGTACGGTGTTGAAGAGCCTGCAGAACCACCGGATCGCGGGGTTCTTCATGTAGACGGCATCCATCACGAAGCGCACCGGCCGCGGGCTGGCGGCGCTGATGAAGAAGGCATCGGCCCAGGTCACGTGGTTCGGCAGCAGGAGCACGCCGCCCTTTTCCGGAAGCCGCTCGGGATGCACCGGCCGGATGCGGTAGAACAGGTGGATCAGGGTGAGGAAGATCACCCGCACGAGGTCGCCGGGCATCAGGCGGACGATGTACCAGGTCATCACCCCGGCGCCGAGCCCGAGCAGGGCGAGTTCGATGCGGAAGATCGGCAGGTCGGCCAGCTCGGTGGTCTGGCGCAGCAGCACGAAGATCCCCTCGATCGCTGCGAAGGCGAAGATGCCCGCGAGGCAGTCCTGCAGGTTCACCGCCGATTGCATCTCGCCCCGCTTGGCGGGCGGGTAGTGGTCCTGCATCCAGGCATTCAGGGGAGCCAGGAAGATCGCGCTGAAGAAGGCGAGCAGGACGATCAGCCACAGGAACAGCCCGGAGTGGACGGTGAGGGCCGAGGTGAGCGGGTGGCCACCCTCCTCGATCATGGCCAGGGAGCGGGCGGGATCGACCGCGGCAAGACCGAGCGCGGTGAGTGTCATGGCGACCCCGGCCAGCGGCACCCAGCCGAGCTCGATGCGGCGCCGGAGCAGGAAGGAGGAGGTGGCGAAGCCGAAGACCATCCCGATGCCGGCGGCGGCCATGAACCAGGAGGACAGGGTGCCGAAGCCCTCGCCGCCGTCGGTGAGCTCCTTGGCGACCTTGAGTGACCAGAGGTTGATGAAGGCGGCGAAACCCCAGAAGAACGCGACCCCGAAGGATCCGCGCCGCAGCCCGAGGTCGCTCCAGAGGTCGCGCAGGTGGGTGAAGTGGCGGAACGCGATCGAGCGGGTGAAGGGCTCCGCGCCCTGCGCCGGAGTCCGCGGGACGAGGAAGGCGAGGAGGATGGCCGGGATCGCGACGAGGGCGAGGACGAGCATCGGCCCGCTGGCCGCGACCCATGCGGCGTCCTCGCCGCCGGCCGAGCGCTTGAGCCGGTCGTCGTACACGATCCCGGCGATGATCTGGCCGACGAGGATGGCAAGCATCGCCAGCGCCTGCTGGATGGCGGAGGCGAAGCCGAGGTGCTTCGAGCCGACGAGTTCCTTGTTGATGCCGATCTTGGCCGGGCTGTAGAAGGCCGACTGGACGGCGAGGGCGAAGAAGGCGGTGAGCGCGAGGCCCATGCTACGGATGTGCAGGGCGAAGAACATGCCGCCGAGGATGACGAGTTGCATCACCGCCGCGCCGAGCATCACGTCGCGCTTGGAAAAGCGGTCGCTGAGCCAGCCCATGAGGGGCGCGAAGAGAATGAAGGGCAGGGCGATGAGGATTCCGGCGAAGGTTTCCAGACCGATGCCGACACCGGGCCACACGGGGACCAGGAAGCCGATCGCCCCGGCCAGCGGCACCAGCGTGAACTGCGCCGCCTTGTCGTTGAAGGCGTTCTGCGTCTGCTGGACGATCATGCTCCAGAACCCGACCCATTCGCGTCGCGTCGGTTCGAAGGGAGGATCGGACTCGGGCGGCATTGGCGGGAGCTTGGGGGGAGGCGGCGGTGGCGGCAAGCTCGGGGGACGAAGGAGTGAGAGGAGCAAGAGGAGCGCCGATGATGAAATCGGCATGCGCTTGAGCGGCCGATGGATTCGCCGTTGAGGAGACCCTCAATGGGCCGGACGTGCGGGAGCCCCTGAGCAGGCCTTGCCGATTTCGTCATCGGCGCTCCATCCCGTGAGCTTCGTTCTCCCCAATCCGGGCGCGCGCAGGTATCGTCCGGCGGATGAGGAAATGGATGCTCTTCATATGGGGCGGCGCGGCGTTCGCGGCCGAACCGGTCTGGATCGAAGGCGAAGACGCGACCCACCCGGAGGTGAAGCGGCATCCCTGGTATCACGGTCAGGTGAAGAAGGGGGAACTCTCGGGCGGGGAGTTCCTTTCGCACTTCGATGATGCTGGGGAGGGCAAGGTTTCCTACGACTTCGAAATCGACGCGGCGGGAGAGCATGAATTGTGGCTGCGGGCGAATCCGGTGAAGAGCCGGCTGTTCCATCAGGTCGACGACGCGGCCGAGCGGGAGATCGATTTCAGCAAAGGATTGATCGGACAGGTGAATCTGGCAGCGGACGGCAAGCCCGATCTGCGTTTCATGGCGTGGTGCCGGGTGGGAACCTTTCCGCTCGAGGCCGGGAAGCACCGGCTGCGGTTCCGCTTCGCCAGCAAGCTGTCGAATCACGGATCGATCGACTGTTTCGTGCTCGCCCCGCCGGGGTTCGAGCCTGATGGCATCCTGAAGCCGGGCGAGATCGAGCAGCGCCGGGAGGAGTTGGCGAAGGGTGAGGACGGCTGGCTTCCATGGGTTCCGCAGGGCGAGGGAGAGAACCGGATCAGCCTGCGCGGTCTCAACGAACGCGTCGCCGGGGAGAAGGGCCGGATCGTCGCGAAGGGGGCCGACTTCGTCCACGAAAAGACCGGCGAGAAGGTGCGCTTCTGGGCGGTCAACGGTCCGCCGGAAGAACTCGGAGGAGAGGATCTCGCGGACTGCGCCCGGATGCTGGCGGATCGCGGGGTGAACCTGGTGCGCCTGCACGGGAAGGTCTTCGACGAGTCGACCGGCGAGCTGGACCGGGCCAAGGTCGGGCACCTCCACGAGGTGGTGGCGGCAATGAAGAAGGAGGGCATCCACTCCCACCTCTCGATCTACTTCCCGCTGTGGATGAAGCCGAAGCCCGGTCCCGGCTGGCGCGAGGGCTACGACGGCAATCAGCACCCCTTCGCGCTGATCTTCTTCGAGCCGGAGTTCCAGGCGCTGCATCGCGAGTGGCTCGCGGCGGTGCTGGAGGGACTTCTCGACGAGCCGGCGGTCTTCGGGGTCGAGCTTGTGAACGAGGACTCCTTCTTCTTCTGGACCTTCGACGCGAAGAACATCCCCGGCCCGCAGTTGCGGAAGCTCGAGAAACGTTTCGCCGCGTGGGCGGCAGAGAAGCATGGATCGATCGAGAAGGCGCTCAAGGCATGGCGAGGACTCAAGCATGCCCGCGATGGCGACGGTCGGCTGGGCTTCCGTGGCTTGTGGGAAATGGTCAACCAAGCCAAGCCGCGCGACCGGGACACGGCCGCCTTCCTGCTCGGGGTGCAACGGGAGTTTTATGAGGAAACGACCGCTTGGCTGAGGCAGCGGGGCTTCAAGGGGATGGTCACGGCCTCGAACTGGCACACGGCGGACCCGGCACTGCTGGGGCCGCTGGAACGCTACAGCTACACCGCCGGGGACTTCATCGACCGCCACGGCTACTTCGGCTGCGGACATCAGGGCGACAACGCGGCCTGGTCGGTCCGCGACGGGCACAGCTACGTCGACCGTAGTAGCCTGCGCTTCGAGGGGGCGAAGGGCGGGCGCGAGTTCTCGAATCCGGTGGTCGATCTCGAGATCAACGGCATGCCGTCGATGATTTCCGAAACGACCTACAACCGCCCGAACCGCTACCGGACCGAGGCCCCCTGGGTGTATGCCGCCTACGGGTCGCTGCAGGCGACGGATGCGATCGTGCACTTCGCGCTCGATTCGTCCCGCTGGTCGGTGAAGCCGCGCTTCTTCATGCAGCCGTGGACGCTGATGTCGCCGACGCAGGCCGGGCAGTTTCCGGCGGCGGCCGCGGTCTATCGGCTGGGCCTGCTGAAGGTGGGCGAGGTGGTGGCCGAGGCCTCGCTTTCGCTGGAGGATGCCGTCGGCTTGAAGGGCAGTCCGCTGGCCCCGGCGGCGAACCTGGACGAGCTGAGGAAGGTGGATGTGCCCGAGGGTACGGAGTCGCGGGGCGGCATCGATCCGCGGGTTCATTTCACCGGTCGCACGCGGCTGAGTGTGGCACAGGGCCCGAGCGGTCCGGCCGAGGTCTCGCCCGAGGGCATCGATGCGGAGGGCGAACGGTTGATGAGTTCGACCCGGGAGCTGGCGTTGGACTACGGCAAGGGCCTGCTGCGACTGCGGGCCCCGGCGGTGCAGGGGGCGGTGGGGGCGCTGGCGGGCGATACACTCGACTTTCCCGACCTCGAGATCCGCTCACCGATGGAGCTGGGCGCGGTGGTGGCGGTGGCTCTGGATGGTCGCCGGATTCGCGATTCCAATCGGATCCTGGTGCAGGTGATGAGCGAGGAGAAGACGAGTGGTTTTCGCACCGCGGAACTTGCGGGCGGCAGGAAGCGGATCGAATCGATCGGGCGGGATCCCTGGATGATTCGCGAGCTGCGGGGAGAACTGGGCTTGAAACGCGCCGACGCCGATACGCTTGGCGTCGAGCATCTCGATTGCGACGGTCGCGTGGTGCGGAAGGTTCAAGGCGCCGGGCGCATCGAGTTCCGGCGAGACGTCCCGTACTACCTGATCACCCGTCCTTGAGTGGATCAGCGACCGCTGATTTTCCAGAGATGCTGCTCGGAGCGAAGGATCAGCTTGCCGTCGATGACCGCCGGTGACGCGAACAGGCGGTCGCCCATGTCGATTTCCGCGAGGACTTCGGCGCCGTCCTTTTTCAACTCGAGCACATAGACGATGCCATCCTCGGTGAGGCAGTAGAGGGTGTCGCCGCAGAGCAGTGGTGAGGCGGAGAAGTTGCCGGCGAGGCGCTCGCGCCAGACTTCCTTGCCGGTTTTCATGTCGAAGCCGCTGAGGAAGCCGCCGTCGTCGAGGACCACCACCTGCCCGTTGACGAGGAGGAAGGACGGGGTTTTCGGAATGCGGCGGTCGACGCTCCAGGCGAGGTGGCTGTCGGTGACGTCACCCTTGGCGCCGTCGAGCCGGATCGCGAGCAGCTTCGGCTTGAGGAAACCGGTCGCCACGAAGACGTGGCCTCCGCCGACCACCGGCCGGGGCACGACCGAGAAGCCCTCGCCGTAGTCGAGTTTCCACAGCAGCTTGCCGTCCTCGGGCCGGTAGGCGCCGACCATGCCGCTGCCCGGGCTGATGATCTGGGCCTGGCCGTCGTGCTCGATCAGGGCCGGGGTGCAGAAGGAGAACTTGCGGGAGACCTCGGCGTCGCGCGGCGTCTTCCAGGCGGTGGTGCCGTCTTCGAGCTTCAGGGCGTAAACGGCGGGATTTTCCGCGGCATCGACACTGATCACGACGAGATCGCCGACGGCGATCGGCGAGCTGCCGTTGCCGTGCATCGGGGGATAGGAAATCTTGCGGCTCCAGATGATCGAACCGTCGGAGAACTCGAGCGCGGCGGTGCCCATGTGACCAAAATGGACCACCACCGCGTCGTCGACGACGAGCGGGGTCGGGGTGGCGAGGCTGTTCTTCGGATGAAGCGCCTTCAGTTCGTCGGCCGTCGGCTCGAAGAGATCGACCGACCAGATCGGAGAGCCGTCGGCGAGCGAGTAGGCGTGCGCCCCCAGCACCGTCTTCCCTCCCTTTTCACTGGAGGTGGTGAGGATGATTTTTCCGTCCGCGACCACCGGCGAGGACCAACCCGGGCCGGGAAGTTTCGTCTTCCAGGCGATGCCCTCGGTCGCGCTCCAATCCCGGTGTGACTCGCCGTTGCTGACGCCGTCGCCATTCGGTCCGCGGAACTGCGTGCAGGAATCGGCCGCCAAGACGGCGGCGGTGAGAGTGAGAAAACAGACAAGCGGTTTCATGATGGGGATGAGTCTTCGGACGGGCGCGAAAGGAAAGCCCTCACCTGTTCTCGCAGAAGCGGCGCGGCGCAACGGATCAGTTCGTCGAGGGCTTTGCCGCTGTCGGCGAGTGCACCGATGTGGGTGAAGAGCCCGGAGCTGCGGATGGCATCGTCCGCCGCACCGCAGAAGGCCAGGACCGGGATGCCTGCGGCCCGGCGGGCGAGCGCGACCGGGCCCTTGCCGCCGAGGCTCTGGGCATCGAGGGATCCCTCCCCGGTGAGGATGAGATCCGCCTTCGCGATGCGCTGGTCGAAGTCGAGCAGATCGGCCAGCAGGTCGAAGCCGGGGACCAGCTTGGCTTGCGCGAAATGGAGCAGTCCGAAGCCGAGGCCGCCGGCGGCTCCGGCACCGGCGGTGGTGGCAGCCTTTTCGGCATCGGCCAGCTCGACGAGCCGGGTCAGTGCGGCTTCGAGGATCTGCTGATCGGCCGGTGTGGCCCCTTTCTGCGGAGAAAAGACCGCGGTTGCCCCGCGGGGACCGAGCAGGGGATTGTCGACGTCGCAGGCGACGGTGACCGGCGGCAGTTCCGGACGCTGCGAATCATCGATGCGGGTGACTCGGCCGAGGTGGGCGGGAATGGGATCGACCTCCTTTCCGTCGGCGTCGAGAAAACGCACGCCGAGGGCCGCGGCCAGGCCGCAGCCGCCGTCGTTGGTGGCGCTGCCGCCGAGGCCGAGGACGATGCGCGTGACTCCATGCTTCCCGACTGCGTCGGCGACCTGCATGCCCACGCCCCGGGTGGTGGCGGTGAGGGGATCGCGCTCGTTCCCGGCGAGCCGGGCGATGCCGGCGGTGGCGGCCATTTCGATGACCGCGACCGGGCCGTCCTCGGTGTCGGCGAGCAGGTAGCGGCTGGAAATCGGGCGGCCGCGAGCATCGACCGCAGGCGTATCGACCCAGCGGCCGTCGAGCGCGGGCTGGAGGGCCTCCATGAAGCCCTCGCCGCCGTCGGCGATCGGGCAGAGATCGATTTCCGCGTCGGGCTCGATGTCGCGCACGCCCTCCGCCATCGCCTGCGCCGCCTCGAGGGCCGTGAGCGAGCCCTTGAACTTGTCCGGGGCGATCAGGATGCGGCGGGGCATTGTCAGCTCCCGATCGGATGCCAGACGGTCTTGGCTTCGACAAAGTCGCGGATCGCGTAGGGCGAGTCGTGGATGCCGGCGAACCAGTCCGTCTTCGGCGCGTGGATCACGACCCGCTTCACCGATTCGGCCGCACCTTGCTGGAGCGTGGTGGCCTCCGCCTTGGTCGCGGTGGCGGAAACGGCGCGCAGGTGCTCGTGGGTGGCGAAGGTCGGGATGAGTTCGCTGCGGCTGCCGGTGAGCAGGTTGACCACGCCGCCCGGCAGATCCGAGACGGCGAGCATCTCGCCGAGCAGGATGCTCGGATAGGGCTGTGACTCCGAGGCCAGCGCGACGACGGCGTTGCCGGAGACGATGGCGGGAAGGACGAGCGTCATGAGCGCGAGCAACGGCGCATCCTCGGGCGCGAGGATGCCGATGATCCCCATCGGTTCGGTGACGGTGAAGTTGAAGTGAGGCGAGGCGACCGGGTTCACGCTGCCGAGGACCTGCTCGTACTTGTCGGCCCAGCCGGCGAAGTGGACGATGCGGTCGATGGTCGCGCGGACCTCGCGCTCGCTGGTTGCGTGGGCCAGTTCGGCGAAGCGCGACTCGAGCATCTCGGCGATCCGGTAGAGGATCTGGGCGCGGTTGTAGGGCGAGCGGCCCGCCCAGCCGGGTCCGGCCGACGCCGCCGCTTCGACCGCGTTGCGCAGGTCCTTGCGCGAGCACAGCGGGATGTTGGCGAGGAAATCGCCCGAGCTACTGCGCATCTCGTAAACGCGGCCGGACTCGGAGCGGATGAACTTGCCGCCGACGTAGCATTTCGGGGTCTTGGTGATTTGGAGCATGTTGTTGCCGCCTGCGGCGGAGTGCCGAGTGCCGAGTGCCAAGTGAGAAGTGGCAGCCAGCCTTCGGATATGGGATTCAGGAATTCTGCATCAGGGCACTTCTCACTTCTCACTTCTCACTTGGCACGGACGGAGCGAAGCGTAGTCCAAAAGCCCGTGCCGGCCGCCTTCGCGACCGAAACCGGACTCCTTGTAGCCGCCGAAGGGCGAGCCGGGGTCGAACTTGTTGTAGGTGTTGGCCCAGACGACACCGGCCTTCAGGGCCGAGGCCATCTTGAGGATCTTCGAGCCCTTGTCGGTCCAGACCCCGGCGCTGAGGCCGTAGCAGGTGTTGTTGGCCTTCTCGATCGCCTCGGCGGGCGTGCGGAAGCTGAGGATGGAAAGCACCGGCCCGAAGATCTCCTCGCGGGCGATGCGGTGGCTCTGCGCGACGCCGGTGAAGAGGGTGGGGGCGAAATACCAGCCGCTGCTCGGGAGCTTGCACTTCGGTTGGTGCATCTCCGCGCCTTCATCGACGCTGCTTTTCACCAGCGCCTTGATCCGGTCGAGCTGCTCCTTCGAGTTGATCGCGCCGATGTCGGTGTTCTTGTCCATCGGGTCGCCGACGCGCAGCGTGGCGAGTCGGCGCTTGAGGCGGGCGACGAGTTCCCTTTCGACGCCTTCCTGCACGAGCAGGCGCGAGCCGGCGCAGCAGACGTGGCCCTGGTTGAAGAAGATGCCGTTGACGATGCCCTCCACCGCCTGGTCGAGCGGCGCGTCGTCGAAGACGATGTTCGCCGCCTTGCCGCCGAGTTCGAGCGTGAGCTTTTTCCCCGTGCCGGCGAGGGAGCGCTGGATGATCTTGCCGACCTCGGTCGAACCGGTGAAGGCGATCTTGGCGGCGGCCGGGTGGTTGACCACCGCGGCACCGGTTTCGCCCGCGCCGGTGACGATGTTGACCACGCCGGGCGGCAGCCCTGCCTGTTCGAGAATGGTCGCGAACTTGAGCGCGGTGATGGAGGTCGTTTCGGCGGGTTTGAGCACCACGGTGTTTCCCGTGGCGAGCGCGGGCGCGACCTTCCACGCGAGCATCAGCAGCGGGAAGTTCCACGGGATGACCTGTCCGATCACGCCGAGCGGCGCGAGCGTGCGGCCGGGCGCGACGTAGTCGAGTTTGTCGGCCCAGCCGGCGTGGTAGAAGAAGTGCGCCGCGGCCATCGGCAGGTCGAAGTCGCGCGATTCCTTGATCGGCTTCCCACCGTCGAGCGTCTCGGCCACCGCGAACTCGCGCGAGCGGTCCTGCAGCAGGCGGGCGATGCGGAAGAGGTACTTGCCGCGCTCGGCACCGGGGAGTTTCGACCATGAGGCGAAGGCCTTCTTCGCGGCGGCGAAGGCGGAATTGACGTCGGCCGCACTGGCCACGGGGATCTCGGCGAGCTTCCTGCCGTCGCGCGGGGAGATGGAATCGAAATACTTGCGCGACTTCGGAGCGAGATGCCTGCCGCCGATGAAGAGCTTGTAGCGGTCCTCGATGAAGGCGGGCGCCGATTCCGGGGCGGGATCGAATTCCCAGAGATCGCCGAACAGGAGTTCGCGGGCCTGGGTGCGGGACTTTTTCGCGGGCATGGTGAAGAGGGGGAACCGCCAAGACGCCAAGGACGCCAAGGCTCGATTAGTCTAAGGTTCTTTCGGATTCGAATACTCGAGAAGCTCTGCTTCCAAGGCTGAGCAGTGATCACGATACTTTCTGAATATGCTGCGATAGATTCGAGTGTATCGCCTCAACTGGAGCCCGGTCCGGACTTCATGAACGGCGAGAATTCCAAATCCGATGAGCATCCACAATGGATCCTGATAATGGAATCCGATTGAGAAGAGGCCGCCGGCAACCACCAGACGGGTGAAGTCAAGCGCCAGTGCCCGGTTCGGAGACGAAGCAGTCTTGTCGCGATAGTAGGAGAGAATGTATTCCTCTTCCGAATTGAACTCGGGCTTCATTTGCAGTCTGCGAGCTGAACTTTGGAACTGTGAACTTAGTAGCCGCCGGAGTCCTCGGTGAAGGTCCACGGGGCCTGGTAGGCGCCGGTGCGTTGCTTTTCGAGCTGGCGGAGGAGGTCGTTGAGGAGTGAGGACGCGCCGAAGCGGTAGCGGGTGTTGGTGAGCCAGCGGTCGCCGAGGGTTTCCTTCACGGCGACGAGGAAATGGAGCGCCTGCTTGGCGGTCTTGATGCCGCCGGCCGGTTTCATCGCGATCTCGGTGCCGGTCGCGAGGTAGTGGTCGCGGATCGCGTCGAGCATGACCTGCTGGTTGGCGAGCGTGGCATTGGACGAGGTCTTGCCGGTGCTGGTCTTGATGAAGTCGCCGGGCCGGATGACGCGCATCGCGAGCACGGAGGCGGCGCGGATGTTGTCGTAGGTCTCGAGTTCGGAGGTCTCGAGGATGACCTTGAGGGTGGCGTCGCCGCAGGCTTCGACCACCGCGGCGATCTCGTCCTGCATGCGGTCGAACTCGCCGGAGAGGAACGCGCCGCGGTTGATCACCATGTCGATCTCGTCGGCCCCGTCGGCCACGGCCTGCCTCACCTCGCCGAGGCGGGTTTTGAGCGGCGTCTGGCCGGAGGGGAACGCGGTGGCGACGCTGGCGATGCGGACTTCCGTTCCCTTCACGTGCTTGGCCGCGTGCCTCACCATCGACGGATAGACGCAGACCGCGGCGACGCGCGGGACGTCGCCCTCCGGGTGCGGGCAGAGCGCCTTGCGGCACAGCGACGCGACCTTGCCGGGGGTGTCCTTGCCCTCGAGGGTCGTGAGATCGACCATCGAGGTTGCGAGCTTGAGGCCGAAGACCTTCGAGCGATTCTTGATCGAGCGGGTCGTGTACTTCGCGACGCGTTCCTCGACGCCGATGGCATCGACCGCCCCGATTTCATCGAGCAAGCGCCGCAGGGGGAAAGTCGTCATTGCCCCGGATGTTGGAGGCTCGACTCCGTCCCGGCAATGCAGGACTGCGCGTCTACCGACTCTTGATGCAGTACGGCGGACGGTCGAAGGCGTCGGTGAGACGGGGGTCCTTGCCCTTCTCGAGTTCGGTCATGAGCTGCTTGCGGAGCCTTTCGAGATCGGCCGCTCGGGCCGGATCGTCGGCGACGTTCTCAATCTGGTCGGGATCGAAGCCAAGATGATAGAGCTCCTCGGCCGGGCGCTTTTCCCAAGCCTCGCGGAGCACAAGTTCGAGCCCGTCCGCATCCTGGTTCCGGATCAGCCAGGTCTTGGTCGGGGAGGCGTCGATGTCGGCGTAGGCGGCGCGGGTGTTCTTGTCGATCTGATCAAAGTCGGGGTTTTCGTCGTCGGCCATCTTCGGGTCGCCCATCGGCCAGCGGTCGGGCTTGAAGTTGCGGACGTAGAGGAAGTCGGCGGTGCGCAGGGCTCGCACCGGGTAGGGGAGGAAACCCTCGCGCGCGCTTCCGACGTGGACCTCGCGGCCGATCAGTGCCCAGCCCCTGAGATTTCCCTCGCATGCGCCGCCAAGGACCGGGAGAAGATTCTCTCCATCCGGATTGTCGGGGGATTCGGTCCCGGCCGCGGCGAGGAAGGTCGGCGCGAGGTCGATGAGCGAAACGGGAGTCCCAATCACCCGCTCCTTCTTGATCTTTCCCGGCCAGCGCATCGCCAGCAGCACCCGCGAGCCGAAGTCGTGGACGTTGCACTTGCCGCGGGGGAAGCCGGGGATGCCGTGGTCCCCGCTGATGACGACCAGCGTGTTGTCCTCCTCGCCGATCGCCTTCAGTTCATCGAGGATCACGCCGCAGGCGGCGTCGAAGGCCATCGCCTCGCCGAGGTAGTCGGCGAAGTCCTCGCGCACGATGTCATTGTTGGGCAGGAAGGGCGGGAGCTTGCCCTTGAGCTTGTCGGGATCGAGGCCCCACAGTTCTTTCCCGGAGCCCTGCACCCAGGTGCGGTGGGTGTTGGTGGGGTTGAAGGAGTAGAAGAAGGGCTGACCGGCCTTTCGGTCCGCGAGGAAGGAGCGGAAGTTCTCGCGGACCGCTTCGAGGATTTCGTCCTTGGAATCCGGCTTCTTCGTGACCTGCTGCGAGTAGGTGCTGATCCGGTTGCCGGCCTTGCCGTAGTGGTTCTGCTTGCCGCCGATCAGGCGCTCGGGGATGTGCCACTTGTGGCTCCAGCCGATGTGGTATCCCACCTTCCCGAGGGTCGCCGGCATGCCGACGATCTTCTCGGAAGGGTCGGGCGTGCCTTTCTGCCAGCGGCTGTGGAGCTGGGAAAAGGAGCCGTTGCGGAAGAAATGGCGGCCGGTGTAGAGCGCGCCGCGGGACGGGGTGCAGGAGGGCGCGGAGACGAAGGCGTGGTCAAAGCGCACTCCGGCCTCGGCGACCTGATCGAAAACCGGAGTCTTGATGATGTCGTTGGGCGACGGCTGCTGCGGGTCGGCATAGGCCGAGGCGTAGCGGCCGAGGTCGTCGGCGAAGAGCAGGAGGATGTTCGGCCTGTCCGCGGCGAAGGCGGAAAGTGCGCCGAGGAGCAGCAACACGGGGATCTTCATGCGGATAGGTGCGTTGGCGACGCGGGGGATCTTTCGGGGAGTGGCTTGCTCCGGCGAGCCATGCGCGGGGGTGGCGGCTTTCAGCCGCCTGAAGCTCGGGCGATTTGGAAATCGCCGACCCGGCGCATGGCGCTCGAAGAGCGCCACTCCTACCCGATGATCGCGTTCAGCGTGGCGCTCGGGCGCATGGCTGCGGAGGCCTTGGCGTCGTCGGGGCGGTAGTAGCCGCCGATGTCGGCGGGCTTGCCCTGCGCGGCGATGAGTTCTTCGACGATCTTCGCTTCGTTATCGGCAAGGGCCTTGGCGACCAACTCGAACTCGGCCTTGAGTTCGGCGTCCCGATCCTGAGCGGCGAGTGCTTCGGCCCAGTAGAGGGCGAGGTAGAAGTGCGAGCCGCGGTTGTCGATGCCGCCGATCCTGCGGGTCGGTGACTTGTCGTTCTTGAGGAACTCGCCGGTGGCGGCGTCGAGGGTTTCGGCCAGTATCTTCGCCTTCGGGTTGTCGAAGGTTTCGGCGAGGTGCTCGAGCGAGACGGCCAGGGCGAGGAACTCGCCGAGCGAATCCCAGCGCAGGTAGTTTTCCTCGACGAACTGCTGGACGTGCTTCGGAGCCGATCCGCCGGCGCCGGTTTCGAAGAGTCCGCCGCCCTTCATCAGCGGGACGACCGAGAGCATCTTGGCCGAGGTGCCGAGTTCGAGGATGGGGAAGAGGTCGGTGAGATAGTCGCGCAGGACGTTGCCGGTGACCGAGATGGTGTCCTGGCCCGCCTTGAGCCGCTCGAGGGTGAACTCGGTGGCCTCGACCGGGGAGAGGATGTGAATCTCCAGGTCGTCGGTGTCGTGCTCGCCGAGGTAGTGGCCGACCTTGGCGATGAGCTGGGCGTCGTGGGCACGGTCCTCGTCGAGCCAGAAGACGGCCGGCGCACCGGTGGCGCGGGCGCGGTTCACGGCCAGCTTCACCCAGTCGCGGATCGGCTCGTCCTTCGTCTGGCAGGCGCGCCAGATGTCCTTCTCCTCGACGCCGTGCTCGAGCAGCACGTTGCCGTCGGCATCGATCACGCGGACCACCCCGGCGGCGGGAATTTCAAAAGTCTTGTCGTGGGAGCCATACTCCTCGGCCTTCTGGGCCATCAGGCCGACGTTCGGCACGCTGCCCATGGTGGTCGGGTCGAAAGCGCCGTGCTTCTTGCAGAACTCGATCGTGGCATCGTAGACGCCGGCGTAGGAGCTGTCGGGGATGACCGCCAGGGCGTCCTGGCGCTCGTCGTTCTTGTTCCACATCTTGCCCGAGTCGCGGATCATCGCGGGCATCGAGGCGTCGATGATGATGTCGCTCGGGACGTGCAGGCCGGTGATGCCCTTGTGCGAGTTGACCATGGCGAGGTCGGGCCCGGCCTCGAGCGCGGCGGCGAGGTCGGCCTCGATCGCCTTGCGGGTGTCCCCGGGCATGGTCTCCAGCTTGGCGACCAGGTCGCCGAGGCCGTTGTTGAAATCGACGCCGGCAGCGACCAGCGCGTCGGCGTGCTTGGCGACGAGGTCCTTGAAGAAGACGCGCACGCAGTGGCCGAAGATGATCGGGTCGGAGACCTTCATCATGGTCGCCTTCATGTGCAGCGAGAAGAGGACGCCCTCGCTCTTGGCCGCCTCGACCTGCTCCTCGAGGAACGCGACCAGGGCGTTGCGGTTCATGCAGGTGGCGTCGAGCACTTCGCCTTCGAGGAGCTTGAGGCCATCCTTGAGGACGATGGTTTCGCCGGAGGCGGTCTGCAGCTCGATGCGGGCGGTGGTTGGCGCGTCGAGGGTCACCGACTTCTCGTTCGAGCGGAAATCGTTCGCGCCCATGGTGGCGACGCGGGTCTTCGAGTCCGGCGACCAGGCGCCCATGCGGTGCGGATTGGCGCGGGCGTATTCCTTGACCGCCTTCGGCGCGCGGCGGTCGGAGTTGCCCTCGCGCAGGACGGGATTGACGGCGCTGCCCTTGACCTTGTCGTAGCGGGCGCGGATGTCCTTTTCCGCCTCGGTCTGCGGGTCGGACGGGTAGTCGGGGATGGGGTAGCCTTGCGATTGCAGCTCCTTGATCGCGGCGACGAGCTGCGGGATCGAGGCGGAGATGTTCGGCAGCTTGATGATGTTGGCGGCGGGGTCCTGGGTCAGGGCCCCGAGCTCGGCGAGGGCGTCGGGAACCGCCTTGTCGCCGAGGATTTCCGGGAACTGCGCGAGGATGCGGCCGGAGAGGGAAATGTCGCTGCTTTCCACGGCGATCCCGGACGAGGCGGTGAACTTCCGGATGATCGGGAGCAGCGAGTAGGTCGCGAGGGCCGGAGATTCGTCGGTCTGCGTGTAGATGATGGTGGGAGCCTTGGACATGGTGGGACGGGATTGGGCGGCGCCCGTTTAGGGGAATGAGGCGCGGGGGGGAAGGGTTTTCGGGAGGGTGGCGCGAGGCGATGCTTGGCGGGAGATGGCCGGAATGGTTCGGGGCAGGGCATCGCCTCGCCCACCTTTCACAAACCATCGGTTTGCGCCACCTTCCCGGTGAACAGCTCCTCGCCCTCGCTGCGGGCGATCGTGATGGCGGCGCAGGAGTCGCCGAAGACGTTGACGGCCGTGCGGGCCATGTCGAGCAGGCGGTCGACGGCGAGCAGGGCGACCACGGCGGTCTCTGCGTTGGGGACGTTGCTGTTTTTCAGGATGAGGAGGATGGCGACGAGGCTGGCGGAGGGTACGCCGGCGACGCCGATCGAGGTCAGCAGGGCGGCGACCACCACCACGAACTGCTCGCCGAAGCCCATGTGGATGCCCATGACCTGCGCCACGAAGATGACGGCCACGCATTCGTAGAGGGCGGTGCCGTCCATGTTCACGGTGGCGCCGAGCGGCAGGGTGAACGAGGCGGTGCGCTTCGACACGCCGGCCTGGTCCTGCACGCAGCGCATGGTCACGGGCAGCGTGCCCGACGAGGAGGCGGTGGAGAAGGCGAGCAGCAGGGCGTCGCGCATCGCCTTGAAGTGGTCGAGGGGATTCACCTTGGCGATGAATTTCAGCACCAGGGGCATCGTGACCAGCAGGTGGATCGCGAGCGCGGCGACGACGGTGCCGAAATACTTTCCCATTTCGGCGAAGACCTGGGGCCCGTTTTCGAAGATGACGGGGAACATCAGCGCGTAGACGCCGATCGGTGAGATCGCCATGATCCAGCGCGTGACCGTGATCATCACGTCGTTGCCGGCCTGGAAGAACTCGCGCAGCGTGCGCATCTCCTCGACCGGCAGGCGGGTGATCCCGATGGCGAAGAGCAGGGAGAAGACGATCACGCCGAGCATCTGGCCGTTGTTCGTGGCGGCGGCGAAGATGTTGGGCGGAACCATCATCTTGATGGTGTCGAGGAAGTCCTTCGGTTGCTTCGTGGATGCCGCGGCGACCGTGGCGAGATCGGCCTCGCTGGCCTCGGACGCCTTCTGGTCGAAGGCGGCGCGGATGACCTCGTTGGGCTGCCCGTCGACGAGGCCGGGCTGGATGAGGTTGACGAGCAGCAGCCCGGTGACGACCGCGACCAGCGAACTGCACGCGTAGAACGCGAAGGTCTTGCCGCCGAGACGGCCGAAGCCCTTGACGCCCTGCAGGCTGGCGATGCCGGAAATGACCGAGGTGACGATCAACGGGACGATGATCATCTTGAGCGCCTGCATGAAGAGGTCGCCGATGAAGGTGGAGACCTCGAGCGCCTGCGCGACGAAGGTTTCCTCCGGCGCCGTGCCGCCGAACATCATCCGGAAGATCACCCCGGTGAACGTGGCGAGCACGAGGGCGAGGAGGATCTGCCAGTGCAGGGCGAGGCGCTTCATGCGCGAAACTTCAAACTCCAAACTTCAAATTTCAAAGCCCCGAATGCCCCAGCGGCTCGTGGGACGACAATTTGAGGTTTGAAGTTTGAAGTTTAGAGTTTTCCCTCCGCGCGTGCTGCACTGGTTCGAAAACGACGCCTTTCCGCTCTATCTCGCCCCGATGGCGGGGGTGACGGACGTGGTCTTCCGCCAGATCTGCAAGGAACTCGGTGCCGACGTGATGGTGACCGAATTCGTTTCCGCGGAGGGGATCATGCAGGCCGACGACCGGACCCGGAAATACACCGAGTTCACCGACGGACAGCGGCCGGTGGGTGTGCAGCTTTTCGGGGCCGACGGCGTCCGGATGGGCGAGGCCGCTCGCAAGATCGTCGACTGGAAGCGCCCGGATTTCATCGACATCAACTTCGGCTGCCCGGTGAACAAGGTGGTGTCGAAGAACGGCGGCTCGTCGCTGCTGAAAGACTGTCCGGTGCTGGAAAGCGTCGCGCGCGGCGTGGCGGAGGCCTGCGAGGGGATCGTCCCGGTGACGGCGAAGATCCGGATCGGCTGGGACGAGACATCGGTCAACGCGGTGGAGGTCTGCCGGATCCTCGAGGGCTCCGGGATGCAGGCGATTTCCATCCATGGCCGGACCCGCTCGCAGGGCTACGGCGGCGAGGCGAACTGGGAGGTGATCGACGCCTGCGCGCGGGCGGTGGGCGTGCCGGTGGTCGGCAACGGCGACATCGCGACCGGCGAGGACCTCGAAAGGCGCAAGCGCGAGACGGCGGTGAGCGGCGTGATGATCGGCAGGGCGGCGATGCAGAATCCGTGGGTGTTCCGCCAGGCGAAGCACTACCTGGCGACCGGCGAGCAGATGGCGCCGGTGCCGTTGGACGAGAGGTGGGCGCTGGTGGTGCGGCACTGCCGGATGGCGGCGGAATGCCGGCGCTACGGCACCGAGCGGCACGCGATCATGGCGATGCGCTCCCGGCTGATGGCCTACTGCAAGGGCTTTCCCGGGGCGAAGGAACTGCGGCAGCGGCTGTGCAAGGTCGAGAGCGTGGCGGAGGTCGAGGATCTCGCGGCGGAGTCGCTGGAGGCGGCCCGGGCGTTTGTCGCCTGACCGGGATTCCGCGGATGCGGGACCACGGGCAGGAGCGGCGATCCGCATGCTATTGGGCTTTTCGTGAGCAATGTCGGCTGCTATCTCCCCGTCCATGGAAAGCCACGAGGTGCTGCGTCAGGCCTTCTCGAAAACCAGCCCGAAGGCGGTTTCCGCCGACCTCGGGGTGTCGTTGTCGCTGGTCTACAAATGGGCCGAAAGGCAGGCCGAGGACGGCTCGGGCAGCCGCAACCCGCTCGACCGCCTGCTCAAGATCATCGAGCTGAGTGGCGACACGACGATCGTCGAGTGGCTGTGCCGCAAGAGCGGCGGTTATTTCGTCCGCAACCCCGAGAGCAAAAAAAAATTTTTTTTTTTTAATGATACGGCGACCACCGAGATCGTCGGACAGTTCTCGGGCCTTTTGCAGCGCATCTCGTCGGCGGCGATCGACCACTCGATCACTTCGGACGAAGCGGCCGAGATCCGCGAATGCTGGGACAAGCTGAAGAGCTATGCCGAGGGATTCGTGACCTGTTGCGAGGAAGGCGACTTCGAGCAACTCGAGAAGATCCCGCCGCCGAGCGAGGGGCCGAGGCGGTACTACACGGATTGAGCGGAGTGGCTCCTTGAAGGAGCCATGACGGGGCGTGGCGGACTCCGGTCCGCTCGGTCGGGTCCGCAGCGGGATCGGGCCGTTTACCGCGAACAGGAGTTCGCCCCGCCCCTTCATGGCGCTTGGAAAGCGCCACTCCTACCCCATCCGCTCGACGATGGGCCGGTAGACGCTGGAATAGAACAGCCGGTCGTAGGCGCGGGCGCCCGAGCGCTCGAGATGGCTGACGAATTTCCAGAAGCCGTAGACCCGGGAAAGCGTCATCAGGCGGCTGGCATAGAGTCGCCAGGTGTAGCGGGCCTCGACGCGGTCGATGCCACCGCGTGAGATCTCGTCCCAGTGCCCCGGTTCGCGCCGGCAGCGCTCGAAGAACTCGACGATCCGGGCTGCGGCGGCCTCGCCGTGGTTGGGATCGATGTGGAAACCGCTGACGCCGTCCTCGATGATCTCGAGCGGCCCGCCGTGGATGGTGGCGAAGGTCGGCAGGCCGGAGGTCATGGCCTCGATCACCGTCAGGCCGAAGGCCTCGAACTGGGCCGGCTGGACGAAGATGCCGCGACGGTCGGCGATGGTCCGGTAGAGTTCGCCGTTGAAGACCTTGTCGGATTGCTTCGGCACCCAGCGCAGGTGCCCGTGCAGGCCGTGGTCGTGGATCAGGCGGTGAAGCCTCTCGATCTCGCGTTTCTCCTCCTCGTCGCCGGACTCCTCGACCGAGGTGCAGCCGCCGATGATGAAGACGTTCGCCAGCTCGCGCAGCCGCGGGTCGCGTCCGTACCACTCGACGAAGCCGGTGACGTTCTTCACCTGGTCGAGCCGCGACATGAGGAAGATGACCGGCTTTTCCGGATCCTCGAAGCGGGACACCGCGCCGGGGAAGTCGCCATGGAGGAGGTGGTCGATGTCGTCGGCCAGGTCGCCGATGCGGCGTGCCTTGTCGGTGTGCGGGAAATAGACGTCCTCGTCGGCCCCGGGCGAGACGATGTTGAACTTGGGGTCGAAGATGTCGATGCCCTTGGTCACGCGGTAGAGGCCCGGCATCGTGTAGGCCGAGTAGCTTTCGTACTGGCCCACGCTGGTGTCGCTGCCGGCGATCTCCTGGTAGGTGGAGGTGATGATGAAGTCCGCCGAGTTCATCGCCAGCAGGTCGGCGGTGAAGTGGGCGGAGAAATGGTACTGGTCCTCGTTTTCCCGCCAGTAGAGGTCGGAGAAGAGGTATTTCGTCTTCTCCAGCGCGTGGGCGATGTTGCACTGGGTGACGCCCAAGTGTTCGGCGACGAGCGTGGCGACGAGGTTGCCGTCGGAGTAGTTGCCGATCACGAGGTCGGGCCGTTCGCCGAGTTCGGCGAGGATGATCTTCACCGAGTTGAACGCGAAGCGCTCGAGGTAGGGCCAGACCTGGAAGCGGGAGACCCATTGCGGAAGGACCTCGCCATTGGGGCGGGTGAAGGGAACGCGCAGAATGCGGGCGTTGCGGGTGCCCTGGATGCTTTCCTCCGGCACGTCGCAGCCGGTGTGGCCGGCGTCGGGGATGAGGCGCGTGACGACGACGATCTCCGGGTCGCTGTCGATGCCCTGGGCGCGCAGGCGCTCGCGCATCTCCTTCTCCAGGGCGCGGACCTGGTCGAGGATGTAGACGACCTGACCGCCGGTGTCGGGCAGGCCGAGCACGTTCGACTGGCCGAAGAACCCGTGCGGGCTGAAGATGGCGACCGAGAAGATCATCGGCACCCGGCTGAGGAATTCCTCGATGGTCGAGGGCGAGGGGGCGTCGATGACCTCCGAGCAGAGGTCGAGCGTTTCGAGCACGCGTCCCGCGGTGTCGCCCCAGCCGACCAGCAGCCCGAGCGCGGTCATGCTGTTGCGGATCTTCGCCCACGGCGTGTCCGCCGGCACATCGGCCAGCAGGGCGCGGGCCTCGTCGATGGCGTCGCGCATCTCCCGCGGCGTCTCGATGCGCTGCGAGAGCATCAGTTGCCGGTCCTTGTGGTGATGGACCCGCAGGAAGTCGTGGAGGGTGGCGAGGCGCTTGTCCGGATCGGTGAACAGCCGGTTGGAAAGGGTGCGGTTCAGGTACTCGACGCCCCGGCCGATGTGGCGGCGGTCCTTCATCAGCGGGACGTCGTTGAGGAAGGCGGCTCCGTCGTACTCGATGGCGAGTTCGGCATGGGCGTCGGGCCCGTCGATCAGCGTCTCGCGGAAGCGCATCAGCTCCGAAGTACTGATTCTCTCGTAGGAAAGCTGGTCGAGATGGAACCGCCCGCAGCACCAGCGGCCGATGCCGGGGCGGGTCTCCACCGCCAGCCACGGGTCGTCGAAGGCGGCGTTCATCGCCGAGGCGAGCACCTTGCGCAGGGGCGATGACCGGTCCGAACCGCCGTCGACCGCCTTCTCGGCCTCGTCGATGAGGTCGAGGATGTCCGACTGGAGGAGGAAGGTGCGACCCGCTTCGCGGAGACGTTTGAAGAAGGCGTAGAGGAAGAGCCGCTCGGACTCGGTGGGCAGGATGGTCTCGTCGTCGGGTCGCGGGCTCATGGGATCAGGCAGGGGCTTCGGGGATGGGCGGTTCGTCGAGGTAGATGGTCGGGTCGTCGAGGCCGGCGAGCAGGAACGCCTCGCGGCGCTCGACGCAGGTGCCGCAGGTGCCGCAGTGGGTGTCGCCACCCTTGTAGCAGGACCACGTTTCGGCGAAGTCGATGCCGAGTTCGGCGCCACGCCTGGCGATGGCGGCCTTGTCCATGGCGATGAAGGGTCGCAGCAGCCCGACCTGCTCGTAGGTGCCGTGCTTCATCGCCGCGGCCATCGCGTCCATGAACGGCTCGCGGCAGTCGGGATAGATCGCATGGTCGCCGGAGTGGGCCGCGATGACGAGGCTCTTCGCCCCGGCGCTTTCGGCGAAGCCGCAGGCGATCGCGAGCATGATGCCGTTGCGGAAGGGGACGACGGTCCGTTTCATGTTGTCCTCGGCGTAGTGGCCGTCGGGGATCTCGCCGCCGCCACGCAGCAGGTCCGAGGCGAAGTGCTCGCCGATGAAATCGAGCGGGACGACGTGGTGGGGCACCCCGGCGCGTTCGGCGTGGAGCCGGGCGAAGGGGATCTCGCGGGCGTTGTGCTTCGATCCGTAGTCGAAGGAGAGGGCGGCGATGACCTGGTGCTCGCCGAGCGCGTGGTGGAAGGCGGTCACGGAGTCCATGCCGCCGCTGAGTAGTACCACGGGTTTCATCACGGTTCGGCGCGGCGCTCCGCCTGCGGCGGAAGTGACGAGTAAAAAGTAGAAAGCAAAAAGTGGCTCCGGTGTGCGACCGGGCGCAATTGACGGCGGATTCTCACGGCTTGGAACTTGGACCTTTGAACTTGGAACTTCAGCGCTCCGCGCCGTGGCTGGCCGAGCAGGTGAGCTGGATGCCGCCGCGCGCGCCGAACCGTCCCTCGACGTGGAGTTCGACGGGATCGAGCGCCGCGACGAGGTCGTCGAGGATGCGGTTGACGATCTCCTCGTTGAAGGCCGGCGTGTTGCGGAACGAGGCGAGGTAGAACTTGAGCGACTTCGTTTCCACGCAGCGCCCGCCCGGGACGTAGCGGATGAGCAGGTGGGCGGTGTCGGGCTGGCCGGTGACCGGGCACAGCGAGGAGAATTCCGGGCAGTCGAGGTCGATCCAGAAGCGGCGTCCGGGGCGGCAGTTGGGAAAGGTCTCGAGTTTTGCCTCGTCGGGCGAGGCCGGCAGGCGGTTCTCGGAATGACCGAGCAGGGTGAGATCGTCGGGCGTCACGACTCGACGCTACCGTGCCGGGGTGCCCGGACGCAAGGGGCGGGGTCAGTCGTATCCCCAGGTGTCGTAGGCGAAGGCGAGTTCCCGCCGCAGGTGCCGGGCCGTCTCAAGGTCGTCCGAGTGACGGTTCGGCTTGTAGCCGGAGAGCGAGTCGACGTAGGCCACGAGCCGCGTCCGTTCCTCATCCGTGAGCGACCAGCCGAGGGCTCCGAGGACTTTCTCGACGCCCGCGACCGGATCGGTGACGAGGTCTTCGTAGCGGATCTCGGCGTAGTGGCCCGGCTTGAGTCGCTCCCTCTGCTCGAGGTGCGCCTTCATCATCATCCGGTAGTGGGGGATGCGGTGGTCCTGCTTCTCCAGTCCGTCGAGCGACTGGAGCGAGAGGGTCTCCGCAAGGCCCGCGATGAGTACCCCGGTCGATTGGTAGACCGAGAGCGGGTGGCGGACGATGTGGATGAACCGGGCCTCGGGAAAAACCTCGCGCAGGAAGTCCAGGCGCGCGGTGCTGGCGGGGTTCTTGAACAGCAGGGGGCGCTGCGTGCCATCGACGAGCCGAGTCTTGGCGGCGACGAGGCGGTAGGCCTCGGCGAAGGCATCGCGCTCCCCGGGTTCGAGACCCTCGAGCATGATCGACCGGCGGTGCACGCTTTTTGCGGCGCGGGGGAAATAGACGAGATGGAAGATCGAGATCGTGCCGAGCGTGGCCAGGGCCATCTCTTCCTCCTGGGGCTCCTCGGGCCCGAAGGCGACCTTGTCGAAGCCGCGGTCGCCCTTGTTCATCGCCCGTGCCAGGGCGCCGTCCGGCGGATTGTTGCCCAGCGGGTTCACCGCATCGACGGTCCGCAGCGTGGCGAAGCGCCCCGTGTGGTGTAGCAGGTTGTGCAGGTGGGTTGTTCCGCTGCGCCAGTGCCCGACGATGAAGACGGGCGAATCCTCCGCCACGGTCTCACGCAATCGTTTCAATTCGCGCCGCTGCCGGGGCGCCGCCAGGAGGCTTGCGCCGGAATTGAGGATCCGGGTGGGCCAGGCCCGCAGCGAGATCGGGCCGTAGCGGCGCAGCGCCTCGCGCCAGGCCGGCCACCGGGCGCAGGCGAGGGGGTGGAAAAGCGTCGGCCGCCAAGGCATGCCCGTCATCAAGCGGTCAACCCGTCCGCTAGGCAAGGGTCGTCAGCCGGAAAGTGGCGGATCGTCGTCAGGGATCGACTCTCCTGATCTCGGGCGGATCCGGGGACGAGCCCGGATCCCGCGTCTTTGGCAATGAATCGCAGAACCGCTGGACAACTTCCCGCTGCTCCGGCTTGAGCCGTGCCGTGCGGGCCATCCGCCGGGCATGTTCGGCCGCCGGCCTGAAACCCCAGTTGGGAAACGGCTGGAAGACATCTTCCGGCCAGATTTTCTCATCCCCGCGGCGGTCGGTGAGGAAAACCACCTCCCCTTGTTCGATGAGAACGAATCGGGGGCTCAGTACGACCTGCATGGCGGAAGGGACCACGACAGCTCGATTTGTGCCACTTCCATTTTTTCACGCTCCCGTCGCCGGGAAGGCTCCGCCGTCAGGCGATCTCGAAACGCCGGAGCAGTTCGAGCTTGGGCACCTTGACGAGGTCGAGCGCGAGGTTGCGCAGGATCCGCCGCCGCACGCCCGCCGAGAGTTCGGAAAGCAGTTGGCGCTGCATGGTCGCTGGCGCCGCGAGGTAGATGTCGCCGTTCTCTTCTCCGGCGACCTTGTTGATCCTTTCGGCGATGCTCTGGAGCTGGTTCTGCCGGGCCTCCTCCTCCTCGCTGTGGCGTTCGCCGATCGCCATGCCCGAAGAGCCCGAGGGGAACCGGCCCGCCTGATCGGTCACCCGGTCGGAAACCTTGCTGTGGAGGTTTTCCAGGTCGTCATCGACCAGGTCGGTGAATGCGGGGGAGGTGTTGGGGGCGTCCTCGTCGCGGGTGAGGCGGAAGGCCTTCATCCGCCCGAGATCGGTGACAATCATCAGTGCGTTCATGACCTCCCAGTCTCGCAGCGGAACGGCGCGTTGCAAGCCGGCGATGACGGATCATTCCGGCGCGGCGTAGTCGTGGACGAGCCGGTAGAAGCGGGCGGGGTCCAGGGGCAGCGTGAGTTCGAAAGCGGCGTCGATCCCGTCGCCGACGACCGGCGTCTCCCCCGGCGTTTCGTCCCAGTCGTCAAGGTCCGGGCTGTCCCAGAGCGTGTAGGTCACGGCGCGGGCGGCGGTGAAGGCGATCGAAAGGTCGCTGCCGTCGATCTCCACCGCCGTGCCCGGGTCGGGAAGCGGAAACTGGCTGTCGCCCCGCGTGCCGGGCGAGCCAAGGTCGGCGCCGAAGGGCGTGGCGCTGAATGCGTAGCTGGCCTGGATGGTCTGGCCGTTCGGATGCTGGTTGGCCACCAGGATCTCCAGGGCCATGCCGTCATCATCATCGACATCACCGTAGACCACCGACGCGACGGGGTCGTCGTTGTCGTCGAAGAGGATGATCGTGTCGCCGGTGTTGGTCAGGGTCATGTCTCCATCGACATCGGTCCAGACCGCATCGGGCACGCCGCCCGGCTGGCCGCCGCCGTTGAGGTCCGAATTCACCCCGACCACGAACAGATCCCCCGGCTGGATCACGCCGCTGAAGGTGGCGCGGTTGAGTTGCCGATCGACGAGGCTCCAGTCGGTCATGGTGATCGGGAATCCGGTGTGATTGAAGAGTTCGATGTACTCGCCGGTGCCTTCGCCGACCTGCTGCGGATTCGGCATGATTTCGGTGATCACGATGTCGCCGGTGGGCAGGTCGGGATCCGGGTCGGCGAAGAGCGGGATCCGTTCGTTGAGCGTCTGGATCACGAAGGACCAGTTCGACGGGTCGCCCTCGCGCACGTTCGGGGCGCACTCCATGTGGATGAAACGCTCGGGGAAGATGGCGGCGGGAGCGTCGGCCATGCAGAGATCGGGCGAGCCATTGGTCGCGCGGCCCTGGGTGTTGGTGCTCCCGCTCAATGCCGGATTCTCGCCCGGTTCCTGGTGGCTGACGGCGTAGCGGGTGTCGTTCGCATCATTCGCCAGAATGATCTCGTTCATCCGGGTCGCGAGGTCGCGGGACAGGGAGTTGCCCCAGAATTCCCGGGAGGTGCCGTTGCTGACCACCACATCGGCCGGATCCGAGTCGTCGGCCATGCCGTGAAAGCTGAGGCTGACGGTGCGGTCGAAGTGGGCCTCGATCACCTCGTGGGCCGCTTGGAAGAGACTCCCGGGCGCGTGCGCCATGTCGGAGATCCGGTAGGCCTCGCCGCCGAGATCGCCGTCGCAGTCGGACTCGGTCGTCGAATTGTTGCGGTGGGTGCCCGCCTGGAGAAACGCAACCGCTCCGGTGTCCATGAAGATGTCGATGGCGGCGATCCGGACCCCGTCGTAGAGCGGGTGGGGGGATTCGACCACCAACTCGCGCTCCGGTGTCAGGTCGATGACATAGGTGCCGCCCCAGTGCTGGTTCGAGTTCTTCTCACGCAGCATCGCGAACACGTCCGCCGTGACATTGTCGGTGTAGGAGACGACATCGTAGTTGGCGTTCACGGCCTCGTCCGCCGCCGACTGGAGGTCGCCGTCGAGGATGTGCCGCAGGGCGGCGCGGAAGGCCGCGAGTTCGTTCTCGTCGGGAAGGGCGTAGTCGTCACCTTCGGCTGCCGGGATGCTCATGCCTTCCAGGGTCGCCTGCAGGTCTCCGGCCTCGTTGAGGACCGGCTCGGCGGCGAGGGGGAGGGATGTCAGGCAAGCCAGGACCAGGTGGTGAAAGCGCTTTCTCACCATCCCAACATGAATCAGCGCGTGCCGGAGGTCCAGCACGCGCTTGTGAAGTTCCCGACGTCGTTCAGTTGCGTCGTCGCTCGCGGCTCATCTCCTCGATCCGCTTCTCAAGCCGCTGGATCGCTTCGCGCTGCCTGTCGAGTTCGGCGCGCATCTCGCGCAGGGCGCGGGCGATGCGCTCGTTGCCGTCGGCTCCGGCGGCGGACCGCTGCTCTGTCGGCGCGGGGCCGACGCGGTTGCCTTCTTTCGGGTGGACCGGTGGCGCGATGCGGACCATTTCCTTCTTCCCGTCCTTGAGGACCGAGAGCACGAGTGGCTTGCCGCTCTTCCCGGCGGCGACGACGGCTTTCTTGAGGCCTTCGAGATCGCCGACCGGCTTGTCACCCGTCGCGAGGATGAGGTCGCCCGCCTTCAGGCCGGCTTTCGCGGCGGGGCTGTTGTCGACCACGCGATCGACGACCACTCCGGAGTTTTCCGGAAGTTTCAGATGACGGCGCAGCAGGGGATCGACCGGATCGACCATGACGCCGATGCGCCAGCCTTCGGTTTCGGAGGCTTGTTGGCGCCGCATTTCCATCAGGCGTCTGACTTCCTGTGGCGTCGTGCCGCGAACGCTTTCACGCAGGCGTTCGGTCGTGCGTTCCATATCGCCGCGGGGGCGGTCCCGCTCGGGCCGGTCCTGCGACCAGGCGGTGGCGGGCAGCAGGGCGATGGCCGCGAGGGCCAGCAGGGGTGTGTGGATGGTTTTCATCACCCAGTACAACGCCGCCGACGCGGGGAAGTTGTGCCTCGAATCGGGAAAAGAACCCCGAGGATCCCGTCACAGGCCCGGATAGCGCGACTCCCGGACCTGCTTGAGCATCGCCTGCATCTCCGCCACCCGCCCGGGGTGCTTCGCGGCGAGGTTGTGGCGCTGCTCGATGTCCTCCTCCAGGTTGTAGAGCTCCACCGGTTGCTTGTCGTCGGCCGGATAGTCGTGGTCCTTCAGCCACTCGGTGGGAGCGGACCGGAGGTACCCGGTGTTCGCATTGATGAGCAGCCAGTCGCCGTCGCGGAACGCGTAGTGGTCCTTCTTCGTGTTGTGGACCATGCGGGTGCGTGGTCCGGCATCGGTTTCGCCCCTGAGGTAGGGGAGGAAGTTGAAGGAATCGAGCGCCTGACCGTCGGGGATGTCGATGTCCAGCGCGGCGGCCAGGGTGGCCATCAGATCGACCTGGGAAATCAGCGCGTCGCTGACACCGCCGGCCTTCGTCAGTCCGGGCCAGCGGATGATGAAGGGCACGTGATGGCCGCCCTCGTAGATGTCGCGCTTGAGGCCGCGGAGAGGCGCGGCCGACCAGTGGCCGTATTTCTGATCGCGCGGGTAGGCGTAGATCTCCGGGCCGTTGTCGGCGCTGAAGATGACGATGGTGTTGTCCGCATGGCCGCTTTCCTCGAGGGCCGCGAGGATCCGTCCGCAGGCGTCGTCGGTCTGATAGACGAAGTCGCCGTACGGTCCGGCCTGCGATTTCCCGTCGAACTCGTCGTTGGGAATGATCGGGGCGTGGGGCGAGGGGAAGGGGACGTAGAGGAAGAAGGGCTGTTTGTTTCCCTTCCGCGAACGGACCCACTCGACGCTCTTCCCGGTGAGGGTCGGCAGCACCTGATAGAAATCCCAGTCCGAGAGGGCGGGCCCCGGGCGGGCTTCCCAGTTCCCCTCCTTCGTGGGTTCGTCGAAGTTTCCCGTGATCACCGAGTCGGGGGCGCGGATCAACTTGTCATCCTCGATCCACGCGTAGGGCGGGAAGTTGATCACCGTGTCGCCGAAGTAGTGGTCGAAACCATGCGCGAGCGGGCCGTCGGGCACCGGCTTCGACCAGTCGAAATCGCCGGGCTGGATGGACTTCGGCGGCGTGCCCGGCCTGCGGATCGCGTCCCAGTCCCAGCCGAGGTGCCACTTGCCGATGCAGGCGGTGGTGTAGCCCTTCTGCTTGAGCATTTCCGGGAGGGTGAGCTGTTCGTCCTTGAAGACGGACGGACCGAGTGCCTGGACGATGCCGTGGAAGTCGCGCCAGTGGTGGCGGCCGGTGAGCAGCGCGTAGCGCGAGGGCGTGCAGATGCCCGAGGACGAATGGCCGTCGGTGAAGCGCAGGCCGGTGGCGGCCAGCTTGTCGAGATGCGGCGTCGGGATCTTCGATTCGGCGTTGTAGCAGCCGAGGTCGCCGTAGCCGAGGTCGTCGGCATAGAGGATAATGACGTTCGGAGGGGCGGCCTGAAGCGCGAGGGTGGTGGCGGCGAGGATGGCTGGCAGTGCTTTCATGGGTGGCTGGAGAAATCCCTTGGTCACAAACCGAGGGTGACGCGGACCTCGCGCCCGACGACGTCGACATCCTTGAGCAGCAGCTTGGCGGCCGCGGTTTTCGCGTCCCTGGCCTCGATCCGGTAGATCGGTCGGGTCTGAAGATATTCCCGGGCCGCGATCGATGCGATCTCGTTCACCTTCGACTCCCACTTCGAGGGGATGCCCTGGATTTCCAAACGCTCGAACTCCGCGTCGTCGAGGAAGAACTCGTGGGTGTCGGCATCGTAGCGGAGGGCCGTGGTGAGCGTGGCACCTCCGGAAAGGTTCCGCGGTTCGTCGTCGATGCGGAGATTCAGCATGACATCGAGGCCCACGCGGATCCGGTCCTCGTCCTCGAGCAGGGTGACCTCGGGATTGGTGAAATCGAGGGTGAAGACGAGCAGATAGGTCTTCGAGGCGGGAAAGCGTTGGGCAAGGGCGTCGTCGATCTGGTCCTGGGTGATGACGACCTCGTAGCGCTTGCCCTTCAAGTAGAGGAACCCTCCACAGAGCAGCAGGCCGAGGAGGATGAGGCTGATGACGATGGGGCGCTTCATGGAATGGTGAGGCGGGCTGAAGCCCGCGGTCCGGTTGCCAACTACCCTTGTCGGGTGGCCGGGTCTTTCATCATCCGGTCCAGCGCGCGGGCGAAGCGGGTTCGGATCGGCGGGGAAGTGGGGGTAGGGCTCGCTTGCCGTCGGGGAGGGGATGGGATAGCTTTCTACCATGTCGGTTGATGAATTGCTCAAGCGGATCACGATTTCGCCCGAGATTTGCCACGGCAAGCCGTGCGTCCGGGGGCTGCGCTATCCGGTGGAGTTTCTGTTGGAACTGCTCAGTGGCGAGATGACCGAGGCCGAGATCCTGGCGGACTACCCCGATCTTGAGCATGACGACTTCAGGGCCGTCCACGCCTACGCGGCGCGGCTGAGCCGGCTCAAGCGGTTTGAAGCTTTGGCGGAATCGTGAGATTTCTGGTGGACGCCCAGTTGCCCCGACAGCTCGCCGCCAAGCTCGTCGAGTGGGGACATGACGCGCTCCACACGCTCGACCTGCCGGAAGGCAATCGGACCCGTGACCGGGAAATCCGTCGAAGTGCCGATGATGACTCGCGGGTGGTCATTACCAAGGATTCGGATTTTGTGGACTCCCATCTGCTGTCCGGGAGTCCGGGCCGGCTGCTTCTGGTGAGCACGGGCAACATCTCGAACCACGCGCTGGTCGGATTGTTCGAGGCCCATCTCGAGGGAATGGTTGCGGCGTTCGACTCGGTGTCGTTCATCGAGTTGGGAAGCAGCCGTCTCATTCTGCACGGATGATGAGGTCCAGCGCGCGGGCGAAGCGGGCGGGCGACGCCGCGTCGTAGGGGAAGTAGAGGGAGGGCTCGATCAGTTCGACCTCGATCACCGCCGGCGTGCCGTCCTCCAGCCGCACGAGATCGACGCGGGCGTAGAGCAGGCGCTTGCCGATGGCGTGGAGGGTCCGCGTGCCGGCGGCCAGCAGGTCGGTCTCCGGGCGGATCGCGCGGATGACTCCGCCGTGTTCCTCCTGGACGCGGAAGTCGCCGGGCTTCGGGGTCTTGACGACCGCGTGGCTGTATTCGAAGCCGAAGTAGAAGAGCGAGTACTCACCCTGTGCCTGGATGGACTCGATGAAGGGCTGCACGATCAGCGGGCGTCCGGCGAAGGTGGTCAGGGGCCAGGTGTCCGGTTGAAAGCGGGAGAGGATGGAGATCTCGTCGGCGTTGGCGCCGACCAGCGGTTTCGCGACGAGGCGCTCGGTGCGGAAATGATCGAAGCATTCCAGGAGCACGTCCGGGTCGAGGTGGTCGGGCCACCGCGAGGGAATGATCCTCACACCGCGGCGTTCGAGGTCCCGGAGATAGGTCTTCTCGAGATTCCAGCGGCAGATGGAGACCGGGTTGAAGAGGCGCGTGCCGGCGGCCTCGATGGTCGCCAGGGTCCGCAGGAAGCCGTCCGGGTCGCGCTGGTAGTCCCAGGTCGAGCGGATGACGACGGCGTCGAAATCCCCCCACTCGATTCCTCCGGCGGTCCATGGAATCGTTTCCACCGACCATCCGAGTTCTGCCAAAGGCGGGACCGCGAGGTGGTCGTAGAGGTGGAAGCCGGCGGGATCGGCCAGGGTGAGGAATGCGGCGCGAGGCATCGGAATCAACTAAGCGCGGAGCGTCGCCGTCCGGCGAGGATTTCCGGGAGCGGAGTGGATCGGTGGGAGCCCGCGGGTGAAAGTCCGGCCCGTTGGCGGGCGTTTTCATCTCCGATGAAAGTGTTCGCGTCGCTGGCATGTCTCGGCGCGCTGGCCCTCATCGCCCACGCCGCCGAGCCCTCCGCGCTCTGGGGCGATTCCGGCGAGTCGTGGGATCCGGCGGGTCGTCTGCCGGACTTCTCCTTCGCCGGCTACCGCTTCGGCGAGAAGGAGCTGCCCGAGGTCGAGGCGGTGGCCGACGTCACCGACTTCGGCGCGGTGGGCGATGGCGCGACCGACTGCACCGCCGCCTTCAGGCGGGCGATCGAGGAGACCGACTGCGGGGCGATCACGATTCCGGAGGGCCGGTTTCTCATCCGCGACATCCTCTGGATCCGCAAGCCCGGCATCGTGCTGCGGGGTGCCGGGGCGGGACGCACGGTGCTTTTCATCGACCGCAAGCTGGAGGACCTGCGGCCGAACATGGGCCAGACAACCGGGGGCCGGCCGACCTCCAACTATTCGTGGTCGGGCGGGTTCCTGTGGGTGAAGGGGCGCATCGCCGACCCGCGGCTCGCCACGATCGAGTCGGAGGCCCGCCGCGGCGAGCGGGTGGTCGAGGTCGATGACGCCGCGGCGCTCGAACCCGGAATGCGGGTGACGGTGCGGCAGGAGGACGACGCGGGTGGCTCGCTGCTCTCGCATCTCTATTCGGATGAGCCCGGCGACGTTTCGAAGATCACCCGGCCGGTGCGTCCGGAGATGCTCGCGCGGATCGAGTCGATCAAGGGCCGCCGGGTGACCCTGGACCGGCCGCTGCGGATCGACGTCCGGACTTCATGGTCGCCGGCCCTGCACGCCTTCGAGCCCTCGGTCGAGGAGGTGGGGATCGAAAACCTGGCGATCGAGTTTCCACCCGAGCCGTACGAAGGCCACTTCACCGAGCGGGGCATGAACGGGATCGCGATGAACGGCGTGGCCGATTGCTGGGTCCGGAACGTGCGGATCTCGAACAGCGACTCGGGCGTCTATCTCAGCGGGGTCTGCTGCACGATGAAGGGCGTCGTGCTCGATTCGAAGCGGGAACCGAAACACGGCGACACCGGCCACCACGGGATCACGGTGGGCAAGGACTGCCTGGTGGAGAACTTCATCTTCGAGACGAGCTTCATCCACGACGTCACCGTCAGCAACCTGGGAGCGGGAAACGTGATCAAGAACGGACGCGGCCCGGATCTCTCCTTCGACCACCACAAGCGGGCGCCCCACGACAACCTGTTCTGCCGGATCGACGTCGGGGCCGGGAAGTCGGTCTGGCGCTGCGGCGGCGGGAACTCGCTCGGCCGCCACAGCGGCGCGCGGACGACCTTCTGGGCGCTGGAGTCCAAACGTCCGATCGACTGGCCGCCCGCGGACTTCGGGCCGGACTCGATGAATCTCGTCGGCGTCCGCGGCAAGGGGAAGGGCACGACCGACCCCGACGGCCGCTGGCACGAGAAGATCGAGCCGTCGCTGCTGGCGCCCTCCGACCTTCACGCGGCGCAGCTCGCGCGGCGGCTCGGCGACCGGGCGCCGTGACTTACCGAGAGGCGGAGCGGACCGCGCGAGCCCACTCGCGCATGATCCGGTCCGGCAATGCGCGAGTGGGCTCGCGCGGTCCGCCTGGCCCCTCGGGCCGGCGGCGGCTACTCGAGCGAACGGATGCCGCCTTTGGCATCGCGGATGGTGATCAGCTTTTCGCGCATCGCCTTGGCGCGATCCGGGAATTTCGAGGCGACGTTGTTCGCTTCGCCGATGTCGTCGTCGAGCTTGTAGAGCTCGCCCGGCTTGTTCTTTCCGGCGAGGATGAATTTCCACGGTCCTTCCCGGAGCGCGAGCGTCCTGGCCTCCTCGACCATGTAGGGCAGTCCCTCGCGGTCGTCTCCGAGGAAGGCGGGCAGCGTGTTGCGGCTGTCGATCGCCTGGCCGTCCGGGATCTCCCGACCGAGCAGCGCGGCGAAGGAGGCGAGAAAGTCGATCTGGCTGACCAGCGCCTCCGACACGCCGGGCTTGATGCGCGCGGGCCAGCGGACGAGGAAGGGCACGCGGGTGCCGCCCTCGTAGATCTGGTACTTGCCGCCGCGGTACGGACCCGAGCCGTCGTGGCCCTGGTCGACTTCCTTGCCCGAGGTCTTGACCACGGTGCCGTCGTCGTAGCCGTCGTCATACACCGGTCCGTTGTCGCTGGAGAAGATGACGATGGTGTTGTCCGCGATGCCCTGCTCATCGAGCACCTTCATCATTTCGCCGACGGCCCAGTCGAACTGCACCATCGCGTCGCCGCGGTAGCCGGTTCCGCTCTTGCCGTGGAAGCGTGGATGCGGCGCGCGGGGGACGTGGATGTCCTGCGCGGCGTAGTAGAGGAAGAAGGGCTTCGACTTGTCGCGTTTCTCGATCCATTCCTTCGACTTCTCGACGAAGGTGTCGGTCATCGTCTCGTCGTCCCACAGCGCCGACTTGCCGCCCCACTGGATGCCGATGCGGCCGATCCCGTTGATCACCGATTGATTGTGGCCATGCGTGTTGCGGTAGTAGGTCATGGCTTCCGGATTTTTCCTGCCATCCGGATAGACGGTGCACTCGACCTCCGGCTTCTTTCCGCCGACGAAGAGCGGATCGGCGGGGTCGAGGTTGAGGACGCGGTGGTTCAGCAGATAGACGCAGGGGACGCGGTCGTTGGTCGAGGGGAGGAGGAAGGAGTGGTCGAAGCCGAGTTCGAGCGGGCCGGGCTTCACCTCGCCGTTCCAATCGACCTTCCGACCCCTTTCTCCGAGTCCGAGGTGCCACTTGCCGACGATGGCGGTCTGGTAGCCGGCCTGCTTGAAGACGTCGGGGAGCGTGAGGCTGTCGGGCGGGATGGTCAGCGGGGCGTCGGGCGGCAGGATGCTCACGTTGTGGCGAAAGCCGTGGATGCCGGAGAGCATCGAGAAGCGCGAAGGCGTGCAGGTGGCGGCGGTGCAGTGGCCGTCGGTGAAACGCAGGCTCTCGGCGGCGAGTTTGTCGAGGTGGGGCGTGGGGTTCTTCACCGAGCCCTGGACGCCGAGATCGCCCCAGCCGACGTCGTCGCCGTAGATGATGACGACGTTCGGGCGGTCGGCGGCATGGGTGGTCGCGAGCAGGGCGGCGAGGAGGATCGGCTTCATGAGTGGGGAGATCGACGGAACGGCGGAGGCGGGTCTTTCAGTCCGGCTTTTACCGGCTGGCCGATCGGGCGGAAGTGTTCCACGATCCGGGGCATGATGAAACGGCTCCTGCTCTGTCTCTTGTTAGCCTTGCCGCTTTCCGCGAAGGAAAAACTCCGCGTCCTGATGATCGGCAACAGCTACACGGCGCAGACGCACCAGATGCTGAAGGGATTCCTCGAGGCCGATGGGGAGGTCGATCCGGAAATGGTCGTTCATTCACCCGGCGGAGCGTTTCTCCACCAGCACGCGGCGAACCCGAAGGTGGCCAAGCTGCTGGAGCGCGAGTGGGACGTGGTGGTCGTGCAGGAGCAAAGCCAGTTGCCCGCCTTCGCGATGAACGGCGACGAGGGTGCGGAGAAGCGCTTTCTGGAAGGGGGAGAGGCGCTGATCGAACAGGTGCGGCAGGGACCGGGCGAGCCGAGGATCCTGCTGTTCCAGACCTGGGCCCGGCATGCGGACGACGGGAAGCGGGGCACGCTCGATCATTTCGGCGGCAAGCCGGAGCGGATGCAGGATGCGCTGGCGAAAGGCTATGCGCTGCTCGCCAAGAAGGCGGGCCGGGGAGTCGAAGTGGTCGAGGTGGGCCGGGCCTTCGAGCGATGGTATCGGGATAAGGGTTACGAGGACTCGAAGCTCAGCCTGCACCGCGGCGACGGAAGCCATCCGTCAAGGCTGGGCGCCTATCTGACGGGCGCGGTGTTCTACCGGGCGATCACCGGGAAGGATGCGTCGGCCACGGGCCATCGTGGGGACCTGGAACCGGCCGGGGTTGCGGATGACTTGCTTAAGGTTGCCGGAACTTCCGAGCGGCGCTGAAACCATTGTGATGGGTTGCTGAACGGAGTTTTTTGAGATCTTTCGTGACATGATCTCGGGGTTTCTGCCTATTCTGGCCTTTAACCCCTGAAATCCATGAACGCACGCCACACTGTTTTGGGGGCTGCGTTTGCCGCAGCCCTGAGCCCGCTATCCCCCCTCCTCGCCGTCGATCCGGTCATCGCGCCGGACGACGGAACCGGCAGCATCGCCTTCCCGGTGCTGAACACTCCCCTGACCAACGGCACCCGCGTCCGCAAGGGCATGCAGGAGCTGAAAGGCGCTTCTCAAGAGGTGCAGATCGAGTTGGTTTCGCTGGACCTGACCTCGTGCGATCCCCCGGTGGTCGGCGGAACCCTCGGCGGACAACGGACCGTGTGCAACGGTTCGGCGACGGTCGCCGTCGAGCAGGGTCATTCGCGCTTGAGGCTGGCCGAAATACCGATCGTCCTGACTCTGGACACGGGTCCCAGGACTCCGGGCGACGCGGTGCAGGACTTCGACACCGACATGTTCCGGCTCGAGGGCGAGCTTTTCGGCGATCCGGATTTCGACCTGTTGCGGATCACGGGCGGAACCGATCTGGGTCTTCCGTCGCCGGGACACACGACCCTGACCCGTCTCGGACCGCCCGGCAGCGACTTCGCGGTCGATTCGTTCTTCGACATCGAATACCGGATCGAATTCACCAGCACCCCGACGGGATCGCTGCCTCCGGCGACCGGGGACGTCACCGAGAGCGCCCGCTGCGAACAGCCGCTGCGTCTCGCCAACGGAGTGCCCTTCGATCCGCTGGCAGGTTCCAGCGTGGTCCGCACGCCCGACGGGCTGGTCTGCCGTGGTGGAGGCGGCGGGGGTGGAGTGATTCGTCTCGCCAGTGAAACGCTGAGCCTGAATTACGAAGAGATCCGCTGGAGCTACCTGACTTCGCCGACCGGCAACGGCCTCGAACTGCCGAACGATGGCGATTCGCTCGCGCTCGACATGTATACCCTCGAATACGAAAAGGCGACACCACGGCTGTGCCGGTCGGTTTGCACCACGAGCGGGGGAAACGTCCAGATCACCCCCGATTTCAGCCCGCTCGGCGCGACCGGGACGCTGGTCGAAGTGTGGCACCTCGGGCAGCTCGTCGGCTCCGCCATCGCGCCGAACGGTACGGTGGCGTGCAGCGTCGCGGCCGGCGATTTCCAGCTCCACGCGGTGGACATCCACGGGGGGCGCTCCACCGGAGTAAGGCGTCATCGCGGGGACACGACGCTTGGCGACGTGGTGGTGGTGAAGGAGATGGATGCTTCGACGCCGAGGCTTTGCAACACCCCGGGAGGAAGCTTTCTCGGCAGCGAGCTGAGGTTCTCCCCGGTCGGTGCCACGGCGAGGGTCGGCACGATCGGTCACGTGGATCATCTCTGCTCAAGAATCGTGGTTATCGACGATGACAGCGTGCGGATCTACGACCGCAAGGGAGGGTCACCACGGTTGCGTGCCGTCGGCGATGCCGGGTTGAGCAAGCCGGACGCGAAGCGCGCGCTGGAGGGATTTGTCGTTTCCAACCTCGGGTCGAGCGGCCAGGACGGCGTCTCGGTGGACCTCGGTGACGACGGCGAACCGCCGGTGGTCTTCCGCTTCGACAGCTTCCGCTGCGGCGAGCCGGACGGCATCGGCCCGGCCGCGACCGGCGGGTTGTGGCTGGAGGCGAGCAGCCTGTCGGGCGGCACGCTGGGCAGCCTGAGCTGCACCAGCGCTCCCGGCGGAGCCGGTGGCGGCGGGCGCGTCGTGGTGCGGTCCGACCTATCGCCCACCGGCACGCCGACGGCGCTGGTGCGGGTGCTGGACGAGGGCGCGGTGGTCGGCGAGCTCCAGGTGCCCGTTTCCGGCGATACCGAGGTCTGCGCGATCGAGGACGGTCCCGATGGGGCGCCGTATCTCCGGCTGTGCGGCAAGAACGAGGCATCGCCGCCCTTCGACCTGCCCTGCTTCTTCATGGAATTCGACCGACCGGTGTCGGTCACACCCACCGGCGCGGGCACTCCGTTGCAGGGAACCCGGGTCGAGGTGCTGGCGGATGGCGCCACGGTGCCCCCCGAGCCGATCCGGTTGGTGAGCCTGCGGTGCGACAGTCCGGTGCCCCTGAAGATCCGCGAGGTCTACCACGGCCCCGACCGTTTCCCGGGATTCATCTGGAGCGAGGGAACCCCGGTCTTCCCTCCATCGGTGGCGCTGGTGTGCCGCGAGCCCGCGGTCTTCGACACGACACCGGGCGGAGCCCCCGCGGAGGGGCTTGAGTTCCGCGTGCGTCTGCTCGATCTGGTCGAGGTGGGGCCGGCTCCCACGGGAGGGACGCAGTTCGACTGCACGGCCGAGATCGCGGCATCCGGCCTCGCCGGAAAAAGGGGCTATGACTACTACAAAGCCAGTAGCGCGAGCTGCGTGATCGACGTCGGTGCGAATCCCTTCGACGGCGAGGACGTGCAGCAGATCCCGATCGAGCTGGTGAGTCTCGATCTCGCCCTGCCGCCCGATCCGGACTTCGCGTTCCTTTCGCTCCAATGCGGCAGCGGGCTCGGGTTGCCGGCCTGTCCGGGCGAACTGCACCGCACCCGCCTGCCGGGCGGCGACTTCCAGGTCGATTCGTTCTTCGACATCGAATACCGGATCGAGTTCCAGGGAGCGGGCGGAGGGCCGAACGACGGCCTGGGCGGCTCGTCGTTCTTCACTTCCCGCTGGCACATGTACCAGCCGCAGCACATCCGCTGGGGGCTGGTGCACCGTCCGGTCGGCGAGTGCGATCTGGGCGTGTCCGCCACGGACGGCCTGACCGTGAGCAATCTCGGCTCGAGCGGCGAGGACGGGGTGTCGATCGACCTCGCCGGTGGCGAGGGAGGGCATGTCGAGTGGCAGCCGCATGCGGTGCTTCCGGGCACGAGCTGTGGCGTGCGCCTCATGGGGGATGCGGACGGCGTTCCCTTCTCCTCCACGCTGATCGAACTCGACCTCCACCGTCCGCTCTCGTCATCGGACCTGAATCTCACCTTCGATGCCTCCGGCTCCGGGGCATCGTCCGCGGCCACGCAGGTTTACGATGTGTTCCTCGTCGGGGAGGTGCCGGGGAACAACGAGGGCTCGGCGGTGATTTCGCCGGTGGGCGGCGATCCGGAGGTTCCGCCGCTGGTCGGCTGTTCCGTGGCCACCACGGGCGACGGATCCACGGGCTCGCCGTTCATCGGGGCGTGCGTCACGCTGCATTTCCAGAATCCCGTGCTGGTGCAGGTGCCGGGTGGGCCGCCGCTGGTCGGCGACCGGGTGCGCGTCTGCGTTTCGGGAAACCCGGTCACGCGGCTGTCGTCGATGCGCTGCGTTTCGGACGATCCGGCCGGGTTCGAGATCGCGCGCAGTTCGGTGCTCTGCAACGGGCGCTTCGTGAGCGGTGACGATGGGACCGTGTTGCACTGCTGGGACGGAAGCTGCCGCGTTTCCGGCCTGTTCTGTCCGCACTCGCTGCCCTACCGCTGCGTCGATGGCTCCTGCGCGATCTCGCCGGTCGCGTGTCCGCCGGCCTTGCCGGCACCTTCGCTGCGCTGCGTCGTTTCCCCCCGTGACGCCGCGAGCGGCCTGCCGACCGGCAAGCGCCAGCACGGCCCGATGCTGGTATCGACCACCGGCGGGGTGCTCGAGTCGCCGGGACAGGCGCTGCGGGTCGATCTGCATGGAACGGCCGGTGGCGTGCCCGACCAGCTCGTGGGCACTGCGGAACTCCGCTGCCTGGCGGGCGGGACGATGCTGACCTCGGTGCAATGGCCCTATCAGCTCACCGCCTCGACACGGGTCAGGATTCACGAGAATCCGCTCCACGGGGAGTCCGCCCACGAGGGGGTCAATCCGCTCTACGAAGGGGTCGTCCCCCCCGGGGTTGCTCCGGGATTGATCGATGGTGCCGCGCCGGTGCTGGTGAGCTGCGTCGGCGGCGCGCCCGGACCAAACAACCCGCTGGATTGTCCGGCGTTCATCAGCGTTTGTTTCGTCGATCCGGTGACCATCACCGCGCCCGACGGTCAGCCATACACCGCCCGCGAGTTGATCCTGTGCCCGGAGGATCCGGCATTGCCGGAAATGTCGGACCTGTCGCGGTTGAGCGTCGGTTTGGAAATCCCGGGCTTCGCGGGTGCGGCGGACGATTTCGGGATCGACGGAGTCGTCACGGGTCCCGTCTGGCAGCATGGCCTCACGCACGTCTCCCAGGGATCATGCACGATCGAACGGGAAGGTCCGGAGCAGTTGACGGTGTCGAACATCGGTTCGAGCGGCCAGGACGGCGTGTCGATCGAACTCGGCCGCGGCGAAGGTGCCCGCGTCGCGTGGGCGCCCGTCCCGGTATGCACGCCCGACTCGAGCTTCCGCTGCGGCGTCGGCCCGGTGGGTGACCTCAATCGCGACGGTCGTCTCGACCTGGTCGTCGTCGGACGTGCCGACGGCAGCAGTTGCGACCTTGGTCTCAACGAGGAGGGACACACGGTCCAGGTCGTGTGCCGCGACGCACAGGGGAATCCGGTGGGCAACTTCCAGCTCCCGTCGGATGACCTCGGGGTCTGCAGTCCAGGTCCCGGCGGAGAAAGCCCGGAAGTACGGGTGTGCGGCATGACGCCACACCTGATCAGTTCCGGCGGCGGCAGTGGCCCCGGCCCCTATCTGGTGTTCTCGAATCCGGTGTGGTTCGCGCCCTCGGATGGCGGTTCGTCGGTCGTCTGTTCCCGGCTTCAGGTCCATTGCGACGATCCGGCGCTCGGCTACTGCGTGCAGTATCGGGAAAGCGACTGGGCCTTCACCTGCGGGTTCTCCGGGCTGCCCGATCAGTTGCTGCTGCGGAGTTCGGTCTGCCATTTCGTCTGCACGCCGCACGACGCCTTCGGCGAAGCACGACTGCTCGCCGCACCAGGCACGCTGACCGTTTCGAACATCGGATCCAGCGGTCAGGACGGGGTCCGCATCGATCTCGGAAATGCCGCATCGGTGGGAACCGGTGGATCGGGTGGTGAGGACAAGCTTTCGGAGAACGTGAGCCTGAGCTGCCAGCCGGTGCCACTGAGGTTCCATCTCGGTGGCGGCGGTGGCGCGGGCAAGGTCAGCTATTCCGCAACCGGCACCGCCAATCCCCTCGGCGGTCCGCCGGTCACCCTTGGCGTGTGCGCGCTGGATGTCGACAGCGACGGCGACTCGGTTCCGATCGAAGTCGATTTCACCGACCAGGGCGTCGATCAGGCGCAGATCCTGATCCTCCAGGATGGCTTCCCGGTCGGGTCGTTCCTTCATGGAGACATCTCCTTCCCGTATGTCATCGGCCACCTGCTGGATCCGGGTTCTTCCCGGTCATTGGTCGGGTTCGGTGCGCGCTCCTCGGAGCGGATTCCCGGCGGCTGGAGTCCGATGTGCTACTCGATGCGCTTCGACCAGCCGGTGGAGATCGTGTTCCCCGGTGATGGCCCGGGGACCGGATTCGTCGGCGACGAGGTGCGCGTGTGTCCCGGTGACGATCTGCCGACCGCGGTTCCCTCGGTCGCCGGTCTATACGAGTTCCACTTGACCGTTACCGACAACGCCGGCCTGTCGAGCCTGCCCCAGCTCGTGCTCACCGGGATTCCGCGCAATGACTTCGCGGCCTGGCTGCAGCTCCATTTCACTGACGCGGAGATCGCCGTGCTGGCGGCGCAGAATTTCGAGGGAGACTTCGACGGCGATGGCTGTCCGGACGTCTGCGAGTTTGTCGAGGGCACGGATCCCCGTGTGGCGGAAAGCCCGCACGGTCGTGGCGTGTCGTTCGGCACGGTGCCGGGACCAGCCGGCTCGGAACTCATCCGTCTCTCGTATTTCACCGCGGGCATCGACGATGCCGAGGTGACCCTGAGATCGACCATCGACCTCCAGAACTGGAACGACGACCCGTCGCAGTTCCGGTTGCTCTTCAAGGATCCTCAGCCGGACGGCCGGACGCGCTGGGAGTGGGAGGTGCTGGCACCGCTCGGCAGCAAGACCCGGGAGTTCTACGGGCACGTGACCATCCTGAAATGAGCCACGGAAAAGGCCCGCTCCGGACGAACCGGAGCGGGCCTGCGGGGCTCATGTGTGATCAGCTCAGGCGGGCGGCCAGCAACTGCTGCTGGAACACCAGTTCCTTCGGCATCAGGTCGTAGAGCTTGAGGAACAGGTTGCCCTGGTCGACCAGCTCGGCGGTCCACTCTTCGGGGTTGTAGGCCATGCACTTGTCGAACTGTTCCTCGGTGAAGCCCTCGAGACCTTCCAGGTTGAAGTCCTCGATGTGGGGTGTCCAGCCGATCGGGGTTTCGTGGCCGGCGGCGACGCCCTTGCAGCGCTTCACGATCCACTCGAGCACGCGCATGTTCTGGCCGAAGCCGGGCCACAGGAACTTGCCGTTCTCGTCGAGGCGGAACCAGTTCACGTGGAAGAAGCGCGGCAGGTGCTTGATCTGGTCGCGCATGTCGAGCCAGTGGTGGAAGTACTCCGCCATGTTGTAGCCGCAGAAGGGCAGCATGGCCATCGGGTCGCGGCGGACGCCGGCCTTGAGGCCGATCGCGGCGGCGGTGACCTCCGACCCCATGGTCGCGCCGACATACACGCCGTGCGACCAGTTGAAGGCCTGATAGACCAGCGGCATCGTGGTCGGGCGGCGGCCGCCGAAGACGATGGCCGAGATCGGCACGCCGTCGGGGTTCTGCCACTCGGGGTCGATGGTCGGGCACTGCTCGGCCGGGGCCGTGAAGCGGGCGTTCGGGTGGGCCGCGAGCTCGCCGCAGTCGGGCGTCCAGTCGTTGCCCTTCCAGTCGATCGCGTGGGCTGGCGGATCACCGTCCATGCCTTCCCACCACACGTCGCCGTCATCGGTGAGCGCGCAGTTGGTGAAGATCGCGTTCTCGGTCATCGAGTCCATCGCGATCGGGTTGGTCTTGTAGGAGGTGCCGGGTGCCACGCCGAAGTATCCGGTTTCCGGGTTGATGGCGTGGAGCTGGCCGTCCTCGTGACCCCACATCCAGGCGATGTCGTCGCCGATGATGGAGGTCTTCCAGCCCTTGTCCGCGTATTCCTTCGGCGGGATGAGCATGGCGAGGTTGGTCTTGCCGCAGGCGCTCGGGAAGGCGGCGGCGACGTAGGTCTTCTCCTTCTCCGGCGACTCGATGCCGACGACGAGCATGTGCTCGGCCATCCAATCGTGCTCGCGGGCGATGTTGCTCGCGATGCGCAGGGCGAGGCATTTCTTGCCGAGCAGCGCGTTGCCGCCGTAGCCGGAGCCGTAGGACCAGATCTCGCGGGTCTCGGGGAAATGGCAGATGTACTTGGTCTCGTTGTTGCACGGCCAGGTGACGTCCTTTTCACCGGGTTCGAGCGGTGCGCCGACGGTGTGGATGCAGGGGATGAAGTTGCCGTGTCCGTCGCGCTTCTTCTCAAGTTCGCCGGCGGCTTCGGCCTCGAGGCGTTGAAGGACGTGTTTGCCCATGTGGGTCATGATCCGCATGTTGACCACGACGTAGGCGCTGTCGGTGATCTCGACGCCGATCTTGGCCAGAGGCGAGTCGAGCGGACCCATGCAGAAGGGGATCACATACATCGTCCGGCCCTTCATGCAGCCGTCGAAAAGCGGCTTCAGAGTGGCCTTCATTTCCTTCGGATCCATCCAGTTGTTGGTTCCGCCGGCGGCACCCTTGCGGCGGGTGCAGATGTAGGTGCGGTCCTCCACGCGGGCGACGTCGGATGGGGTCGAGCGGGCGAGGAAGGAGTTGGGGCGCTTCTCCGGGTTCAACCGGGTGAAGGTGCCGGCGTCGCAGAGGAGCTGCGTCAGGCGGTCCCATTCTTCCTGCGAACCGTCACACCATTCGACGTTGTTCGGCTTGCAGAGGGCGGTGATTTCCTCGACCCAGGAGGCGAGGGCTTCGTGTCGGGTGGGATTGCTCATGGCGTGGTGATACGAGACCAAGCCATGCAAGCCGGCAATGCGATCCGAGGATATGCCGTCTTTTCCTACGAATCCGCACAGTGGATCCGGAGTGATCAGAAAATAGGCGCAGCCGGACGCGAAAAACGATTCACGATGCCTCCGCGCCGGCCGGAGGAACGGGCCACCCCGACCCCTACGAAGGCTCGTCCGCGGGGCCCGGGTCGCCCGGAAAGGTCGATCACGCGCCGAGGCGGAGCTGCCACAGCGTGTCGGAGTCCCGGTCGCGCCAGGCAGGCCGCCGGGCGATGGGATCCTGCAAAGTCCGGATCACCTTGCGCCCGGCGGTGCGCAGGTAGGTGTCGACGTCGATCTCGATGACTTCCAGGCCCATGTAGTAGGTGTCCTTGAGCGAGGTGACCGAGTCGGGGCCGAAGGCCGCCGCGAGATGGTCGCGCAGAAGACGGGCCTCGTGACGACCGACGAAGAGGAAGGCGGGCGTCTCGCCGAGGGTCGACTTCGAGCGGATGAGCGCCGACACGGCGGCTGAATCCCAAGTCTCGCCGATGCTCAGTTCGGTCGGGACCTCCCGGGTGTCGGGGAGGGTGGATGAATGATCCTGGTTCATGATGGGTGCGGGTGGTTCGGAAGGGGGCCAGCTTAACGAATCGGCCGCCGGAGACATTTCACCAATCGTGACTGTTTTGTTGGTTGCGGAATCGTCACCCCCGGTCCTTGCCGGGCCGGGAAAGGCGTGGTAACGACCCGGCGGGATGGGATTTCAGGACCGGGACTACGCGCGTGAGGCGCCGACCGCGCCGCGCCTGCCGGCGGTGACGAAGTGGCTGCTGATCCTGAATATCGGGATCTTCCTGTTGGATTTCTTCCAGCGGCCGAGCGGCCTTCCGCCGGGCGTGTATTCCTGGGGACCGCTCAATCGCTGGGGATGCTTCGTTTTCGAAACCGCGGTCATGCAGGGCAGGCTCTGGGAGTTCATCACCTTCCAGTTCCTTCACAACGACGTGGGCCACGTGCTATTCAACTCGATCGGGATCTTCTTCTTCGCGCCCTTCGTCGAACGGTGGTGGGGCAGCCGACGCTTCATCGCGTACTATCTGTTGTGCGGGGCGGCGGGCGGATTGTTCTATTCGATTCTGTTGTTGGTCGGGCTGCTCCCGAATTCGGACTTCGGCACGCCACTGGTCGGCGCGTCGGCGGGAGTCTTCGGGCTCATCTTCGCGGTCTACCGCCTCGCGCCCGCGGTCAGGGTCCAGTTGCTGTTTCCCCCCGTCACGCTGACGATGCGCCAGCTCGCGCTCGCGCTGGCGGCGTTCGCGGTGCTCGTCATCGTCGGAGGGTTGATCTTTCCCAGCGTTCGCTTCTTCTGGAACAGCGGCGGCGAGGCCGGCCACCTCGGCGGGGCGCTGATGGGCCTGCTGCTGATGAGCTTTCCGGGCTTGCTAGGGAAGCGTGACGAGGTCCGCGGGAAGGTCGTCTACGACGCGCGGTTCGTCCGCCGGAAACCCACGCCGAAGCTGCGTCCGCGCACCGAGGTCGATCTGGAGAGGGAGGACGAGGTCGACCGGATCCTCCAGAAGATCTCCGAGCAGGGGATTGACAGCCTGACCGACGGGGAACGTCGTACTTTGGAGGAGGCCAGCCGACGCTGAGCATGGACGACCGGGAGATGATCGAGTGCGGGGAGAAGGAGCGTCAGGTCGAGCGCCTGAGGGCGATCCTGCACCGGCTGCGCGCGCCGGGCGGCTGCCCCTGGGATGCCGAGCAGACCCACGGCTCGCTCGTGCCCAACCTGATCGAGGAAACGTACGAGACGGTGGACGCGATCCAGCGCGGCGACATGGAGCACCTCCGCGAGGAACTTGGCGACGTGCTGCTCCAGGTCGTCTTCCACAGCGAACTGGCCTCGGAGCGGGGTGATTTCGACATGGACGAGGTGGCCCGGGGCATCAGCGAGAAGCTCATCCGCCGCCATCCGCACGTTTTCGGCGAGAGTCGGGCGGGCGACAGCGACGCGGTGCTCAGGCAGTGGGACGAGATCAAGCGCGTGGAGAAGGGGACCGGGGCCGAACCTTTCCTGCACGGGGTCGGCCATGGTCTGCCGGCCCTGTTGCGGGCGGCGAAGCTCCAGAAGAAGGCCGCCAAGGTCGGCTTCGACTGGCCGGACGAGGCCGGCGTGGTGGACAAGATCCGCGAGGAACTCGAAGAGGTGGAATCGGCCGCGTCGCCCGAAGCCGCGGCCGAGGAAATCGGTGACCTGCTTTTCTCGGTCGTGAACCTCGCCCGCTTCCGCAAGCTCGATCCCGAGGTGCTGCTCGCCGCGGCGAACCGCAAATTCGAGGAGCGCTTCGGCAGGATGGAACGGGCGCTGGATGAGCAGGGGATCGGTCTTGAGAAGGCCGGTCTCGAGCAGATGGAGGAGGCCTGGCAGGCGGCGAAAGACTAGGTTCCGAGGGCCTGCGGCGGAGGCCGGCAGCCGAGCAAGAAATGCGCGACATCGGGCCGGACCCGCATAGCCGCCCCGGGTCTAACAAGTGGATGCTCCGCGCGACCGGCAACGACCGGATTCCAGAACACAACCCGATCCATCCATCCAATGAAACCGACATTGACCGTCGCCGCCCTTGTGGCGGCCCTTGCCACGACCGCTTCCGCAAGCCTGATCTCCGTCGAGCCCGGCGGGCCCGTCATGGACACCGGGGGATTCGCGACGGCCCGCCGCCCGATCTCCAACCCGACGCTGTTCGATCTGGCGCTGCCGACGACCAATGTCCACCCGATCTTCCTTCACCACAACCTGCCGGAGCGGGTGGCCGTTCCCGGTGGCACCGTGCCCATGGGAGGCAACGTCCAGGTTTACGCCCTCCAGTTCGAGATCGCCTTCAACGAGCGCCTGTCCCTGGTGGCGACCAAGGACGGTTATGTCGATATCGATGCCGGCACCAACCCCTTGTGGAGCGATGACTCCGGCTTCGCCAACCTCGGTGCGGGTCTGAAGTATGCCTTCATTTACGATCCCGCCAACGCGCTGGCCGTGAGCGGCACGGCGACCGTCGAGGTCCCGACCGGCAACCACGATGTCTTCCAGGGCGAGGGCGACGGCGCGCTCAACCTCATCGTTTCCGGCCTGAAGATGTTCGATGACCTGCAGCTTGCCGGTGGTGCCGGGGTGAAGATCCCCTTCGACGGCCAGATGGCCATGACCTCGTTCATGAGCGGCCACATCAGCTACGAGATCGTGCCGTGGTTCATCCCGCTGGTGGAGATCAACTGGCATCACGTGCTCGACCCGGGCGACGGCACGCCGAGCTTCTTCACCCAGGCGGGCGGAGCCGTTCCGCTGGTGGCCGCCTTCGAGGGGCACGACCTTCTGAACTTCGGGGCGGTGAACTCGTTCCACAACCGCGACCTCGTCACCGCCGCCTTCGGTTTCCGCTCGCGGATCACCGACAGCATCGACCTCGGCGCGGCCTACGAGATTCCGCTGACCAGCGAGGAGAAGGGCATCATCGATGACCGCCTCACCCTCGACCTGATCTGGACCTTCTGATTTCCGGGTTGTTCAAGGAACTGGGAAACCCCGGGCGGCCTCGTGTCGTCCGGGGTTTTTCAGGAGGTGGGCCGCCCTCGGCCCGCAACCAGCGCGGCCGGGTTGGTGGAAGAGGGAAGGAGTCCCTGATGGCCCGGGTCATCGGAAGTCCGGGGCGCCTCCGCCGATGATCCGCGGTTTGACGCGGTCTCCGCAAAATTCCAGACTACCGGAGTGGCCGAAGGCAAACACCGCTGGCTTCCAGGATTTCTAATTCGTCGGTGGGGGCACCTGTTCTGGATAGGCCCGGTCATCGGGTTTCTGACGGGGATGGTGCTGGTTTTTGTTTTCCTGAAGGAGAACGAAACCGTGCGAATGGACATTGAGGCGGGGTGGATCCCGGATCTGGTCGATGGCCAGGGCTACCTTGAGGCACTCCGGAATGAGCTTGGGAGCGACGAAACGCTGCGCGCGATCCAGCGGGAACTGAATCGTCATGGCCGGGGATTGAATTCACCCGTGTGGTGGCTCCGTTCCCGAGTTGAGGTGAAGTCCTCAAGCATTGGGGATGGCTTCGCAAAGGTGCATGTCACGGTGACCCACCATACGATGCGAGGACAGGATGAATTGCGCTATGCATTCGAGGCTGTCGCAGAGCGAGTCGTGCCGAAGGTTCGTGAGAAGTATGTGATCGAGTGGTCGAAGGCGGTGGAGAGGCGGCTCAAGGAGGTCGGACAGGCCATCGCCGATTGGGAGGAGGAGCAAAGGAAAGGTGATGCCGTCGGCCTCGATGTCCCCTTCGCGGACGAGCGTGATCAGTTGGCGGACGATCTGTGGTTGATGGCGAATGAGGAAGGCACGGTGGGCGTGGAACTTCGGTTGCCGGGCACCTTCGCCGGCTACGGACCCTGGTGGAAACCGGTCCCGCCATGGGCCATTCTCATTGCGAAGTGTACCGGCTATGGGCTGCTGGCCGCCTTCCCCGCGGTGTTCCTCTTTGAGATGGTTCGGCCGAGGCGGTGATCGAGTCACTCCGCACTTGGCCCGCCGCCGGTCCCGGCTAGCGTTCGGGCATGCGCGACAAGGCCCTTTCCCTGCTGAAGGAACTGACCGAGGCCCACTCGGTGCCGGGACATGAGGACGAGGTTCGGGCGATCTTCGCCGACGAACTCGGCGAGGTCGGCGATCTTTCCACCGACCGCAACGGCTCGGTTTTCTGCGACGCCGGCGGGGAAGGTCCGCGGGTCCTCGTCGCGGGCCACATGGACGAGGTCGGCTTCATGGTGCAGAACATCACCACCGACGGCTTCATCCAGTTCCTCGCGCTTGGCGGATGGTGGGAGCACAACCTGCTGTCCCAGCGCGTCGAGGTGAGGACCCGGGAGGGTCGCAAGATCCTGGGCGTGGTGGCGTCCAAGCCGCCCCACTTCCTGCCCGAGGCGCAGCGGCGGCAGGTGATGACGATTGAGCAGTTGTTCATCGACGTCGGTGCCGCATCGAGGGAACAGGCGACGGAGGAGTTCGGCATCGCGCTCGGGGATCCGATCGCGCCGGTGGCGGCGTTCACGCCGATGGCGGCGGACGACCTCTACATGGCCAAGGCCTTCGACAACCGCGTGGGCATGGCCGCCGCGATCCATTGCGGCCTGCTGGCCGGAGGCGGGGAAAGGGACAACAACCTGTGGCTCGCCGGCACCGTGCAGGAGGAACTCGGGCTTCGCGGCGCGCGCACCGCCGCGAACGTCGCGCGGCCGGACATCGCCATCGTGCTGGAAGGTCCGCCGGCCGACGACACGCCGGGATTTTCCAGGTCCGACTGCCAGGGGCGCCTCGGCGGAGGCGTGCAGATCCGGCTCTTCGACAACAGCGCGCTGGGCCATCCCGGGCTCGCGCGGCTGGCGCAGGACGTCGCGCGGGAGGAGGGGATTCCTTTCCAGATGACCGTCCGGCGCAGCGGCGGCACCGATGCGGGCAGCTTCCATCTCGCCAACGAGGGCATCCCCTGTGTCGTGCTCGGCGTGCCCGCCCGCTACATCCATTCGCACAATGCCATCATCGACCTCAACGACCACCTCCACATGGTCGCGCTCACCACCTCCCTGGTGCGGCGACTCGACGGAAAGGCGGTCGGCGAGCTGACGAGTTATCTCTGAGTCCGGAGGGGCTGCGAAATTCCGCGGCATCCGGCATTTGGCGTTTAACATTCGTCCCTGGCAGGCGCAGCCTCCCCGGGTGTTCGCGACCTACGTCCACGACCTCGATCCGGTGATCTTCCAGCTCACCGAGAAGATCGCCCTTCGGTGGTATGGTCTGGCGTATCTGGCGGCCTTCGTGGTGGCGGTGCTGCTCCTCAACCACCTCGCGAAGCGCAAGCTGTGGGTGCTGCCGCCGGGATCGGCCGGCGACTTCATCGCGGCGGCGGCGATCTTCGGCGTCTTCATCGGCGGCCGCCTCGGGTACATGCTGTGGTACTGGCCGCAGGAACACGGCTGGTCGTGGGTCACCGACGATCCCCTGGCGGTGTTCCGCGTCTGGGAAGGCGGCATGGCGAGCCACGGAGGCATACTCGGGTTGGTGATCTTCACCTGGTTCTATGCCCGCAAGAAAAAGGTTTCGTGGACCGGGCTGGGGGACGGTCTCTGCGTTGTGGCGCCGCTCGGCCTGGCTTTCGGGCGACTGGCGAATTTCATCAATGGCGAACTGTATGGCCGGACGGCGCAGGGCGTGGCCTGGGCGATGAAGTTTCCGAACTCGCTGAGGGAACAGCCGGATGCGGAGGGCCGCTATCTGGCCGCCGCGCTCGAGGATGAGGAAAAGGCGGTCGGATACTTCGACGACCGCCTGGCACGGCTGGCCGAAGTGAACCCCGACTGGGCCGCGAACGTCCGCGCCTTTCCACTGGACTATCTGGGGCTGCGCTTCGACTGGATGCGCGAGGCGCAGTATCACAACCCGGCCGTCAGCGAGGCGATCGGGCCGTTCCTGGAACCCCGCCACCCCTCGCAACTCTACGAGGCGTTCCTGGAAGGGGTGCTGCTGTTCGCGATCCTGTGGATTCTGCGGGTCCGCCATCCGCGGCTTCCGAACGGCATCCTGACCGGTGTCTTCTTCATCGGCTACGCCGTCTTCCGCATCGTCGGCGAGCAGTTCCGCGAGCCGGATTCGAAGATGGTCGGCCCCCTGACCAGCGGGCAGTTCCTGTCGCTGTTCATGATCCTCGCCGGTGCCGCCTTCATCGTGGTGGCGATGCGGCGTCGGGAAGGAATCAGCGCGGAATCTTGAGCCGCTGGCCGAGACGGATGAGGGATCCGCTGATGCCGTTCGCGCTCTGGATCTTGCCGACAGTCGTCCCGTAGCGCTTGGCGAGGCCGTAGAGGGTGTCGCCCTTGCGCACCGTGTGGTAGACGGCCTGCGGCTTGGGCTTCGGCTTGGGTTTTGGCTTCGGCTGCGGAGCGGGAGCCGGGCTCTCGGTGATCTGGGGACGCGGCTGCGGATCGTTCTGCACGATCATCGGCGGTTCCGGTTCTTCCGGTTCCTCCGGTGCGGGAGGCGTCTCTTTTCATTTCGAAGGATTTTCCGGCCAGGCCTGGACGTATTTGCGGCGGCTGTCGAAAGGTCCGGTGCCGCTCGGATGAGGTCCCGAAGAGCCGCCGCAACCGACCAGCGCGGCTGACAGCAGGGCCGAGATGCTGAAGGCGACGCAATTCCGCATGGGCCAACTATGCGGGTTCCGTGCCGCTTGCAAAGCATGTTTAGGATAACTGAAGCACTTTCCCCAAGCCGGCTCCCAGCGTTTCGCCTTGATTTCGGAAGGCCGTGATGGCACCCCTCCGCCCGGTCGCAAGGCGTTGAGGGGCATTACCTCCGTTGGTAGAGCGTCTCGGTCGCAATGAGATGGTCAGCGGTTCGATTCCGCTATGCTCCACCAGCCTT
>ERZ869936.262-NODE-262-length-57145-cov-11.313855_pt1 | contig 57145 bp, 52 predicted proteins | sample MGYA00520876_ERZ869936 | MGnify/ENA primary metagenome ERZ869936 (study PRJEB32218, sample SAMN09650985) | biofilter metagenome | isolation source: enrty point of leading RO module | place: Saudi Arabia: Thuwal, RO plant located on Red Sea | collected 2016-02-17 ... | reverse complement strand
AATGCAACAACACCAACGCTTTCGCGTTGGTGTTGGCATTCTGCGGGACCGACGGGACTTGAACCCGCAACCTCCGCCGTGACAGGGCGGCGCTCTAACCAAGTTGAGCTACGGCCCCAAAATTGAGGCTAGCAAATCATACCAAATTTCACTTCCTTTGCAACCAGCATTAAGATGTCCCAAACCACATCATCAGTCGCTGCCAGAAACTTATCTCGGCCACTTCTGTTGTTGTCGCTTCGGTATCATCAAGAATGATAAACACTCGCTCACCTGCTTCAGCAAATCCAAATTGATCTCGAATTTCTTCATCAATTCCTTCTTCAGTCTGCAATCGTGCAGTTTCGTGTATCAAAAATTCTTGCCGATCCTCTAAGTGCTCCATCTCACGAGCTACTTGATCACGTTTAGCAGCTGTATGCACCGACTTTTGATACACACTCCATGTCGCGCGAATTAAGACAATCACGAGAAGCACCATTGCAACAATTGCAACTTTCATCCACGGTGACTCATATTTTTTCAAGCTCTGCATATATGGTAGTATAGCAGCACTATGTTTTTAGATTCAAAGATGAAACGAGCGGTCAAAGTCGTGTGGTGGATTGCGTCCCTCATCATTATTGTGAGCATGGTACTCCTCTACACCCCAATCCAATTTAGTGAGCCGGTACCAGTCTCAGAAGAACCCGAACTACTTCCGCCAACTGACGAAACACCCCCAGAGCCAACGAATGAGGCATCGTTCCAACTCGACGCCTAGTCTTTTGGGCGCATCATTTTGATAAACGTATCGTGCGGAATGTTGACTCGAGCACTCTCTTTGAGTCGCTTCTTTCCTTTCTTTTGTCGTTCGAGTACTTTTCGTTTTCGGGTAATGTCACCACCATAAAGACCCGCGGTAACGTCTTTACGAAATGCTTTCAGTGCCTTTGATGAAATAATTCGTCCGAGTGCACGACCTTGCACCTTCATTGCAACCTGCTGTCGCGGCAACAATTCATGTAATCGAGTGACGAGAGTTTGTGCCTCGTTCTCAACACGTGCCATCGATACAACTTTCGACAGTGCCGGGATAACTTCGTCACCAACGAGGACATCAAGTCGCGTTACGTGCGCTTCGCGCATCCCTGCCGGAGCATATGAGAGTGATGCGTATCCTGATGTGGCGCTTTTGAGTTCATCAAAAAAGTTTCGATACAGTTCACGAAGTGGCATCGCAAAATACATTCGCGTTCGATTACCAAGAATTTCAGTGTTTCCAAGTATTGCTTCATGATCAAATAAAATACGTGTGATCGTTCCCACGTGTTCAGCTGGCGCAATAACGCTGGCATCAACCCACGGCTCATACGCAACATCGACATCACCATGATCGGGAAATTGTACTGGCGTATACACATCGACCGTCTCACCTCGTTTGGTCATCACTTCAAACTGCACCGATGGACTCGTCACCGTTAATTGCATTTTATATTCACGATTGAGTCGTTCGGTAATAATTTCAAGGTGAAGCATACCAAGAAATCCACACCGAAATCCTCGCCCAAGTACTCCTGATGCTTCTTCTTCAAATGAAAGTGAGGAGTCGGTCAAACGTAATTTTTCGAGCGCATGGCGAAGTGGTGTAAAATCGTCAGCATCATTTGGGTACACACTCGCCCAGACAACCGGAACCGGAGTCTCGTACCCTGGCAACGCTGATGCGCTTCCCTTCTCTCGAACCAATGTGTCACCAACCGACGCAACTCCTGGTTTTTTGATACCAGTTACCACGTACCCAATTAGCCCGGTGTCGATTGTTTCTCGAGAGACTTGTTCTGGACGAAATGTACCAACTTCAAGCGCTGTGAACGTCTCGTCGGCACCGATCAATCGCACTTTTTCTCCCTTACCAAATGATCCGTCAAATACACGCGTATAAAGAATAATCCCGCGATGGTCTGAATATTCAAAGTCAAACACCAATCCTCGTGGTTCTTCAATTTCTGATGTACGAGGCGCTGGTACTGTTTGAATGATGTGATCGAGTAATGCTGCAACACCTTCTCCCGTTTTCCCTGAAACACCAAGCACTTCACTCGGATCAATCGCGAGCAGTTCTGCAATTTCTTCTTTGATCTCATCGACACGTGCCAACGGTGAGTCGATTTTTGAAACAACTGGAATAATGGTTAGGTTTTCTTCTTCGGCCATTGCAAGCGTTGTGAATGTTTGCGCTTGAACACCTTGTGTCGCATCAACGAGCAGCACCGCCCCTTCAACAGCGTGCAGTGCGCGCGAGACTTCGTACGCAAAGTCGATGTGTCCCGGTGTGTCGATCAGGTTTAAAACATGATCCTTGTGCTCCATTCGTACCGGTGTCATCTTGATCGTGATCCCTCGCTCACGTTCGAGCTCCATAGTATCGAGCGCCTGATCCTTCATTTTGCGCTGTGGAACCGTGTTTGTAATTTCAAGCATCCGGTCAGCCAGTGTCGACTTACCGTGGTCAATATGCGCAATAATAGAAAAATTTCTGATGTGACGTGTCTCCATCGCGTGCCTATTCTACCCTAACTGGGTCTGCTTTCCAAAGTTTGTGATGAAGTGTTGTCCATACCTCCGCCAATTCCTCATTATCCATAAGATACAGAAGCACAATACCGACAAATATACCGACCAAGCCCGCAAACAAACCTTGTGAAAAGACACCAATCAACGTTCCTAAATCAAAAATATCATCGAGCACTTGGAGCATTCCATACGTCGCAACTCCTGCCAAAATAGATGCTGATGCACTTTGTGTCATCGTGCGATAGAGACGTTTTGGAAACGTACCACCAAAATCAATTCGATACACGTACCAGAAAATGAGTGCGCTTGCGATCATGCCAAGCGTGTACGCTGCGGCTAGCATCACAATTTCAGTACCAGGGATGTTTGCAATTCGAAGCATGTCTTCAACAAAGTAAGCAAATGTTTCGTTTCCCGCAAATACATCGAGTCCAATATATCCAAATATGACTGTCACGACCGCGCCTATCGTGCTAATAACGAGCGGTTTAAGTGTTTTACCAGCTGCATAGTAACCACGGATAAAGAGCATCGTAATACCCTGCGCAGCGAGTGAAACAACAAAAAGTGCGACCACCGCTGCAGTCAATCGAGTGTCTGCCCACGTAAATTCACCAGTACCAAGAACAGTCCGCACGATCTGCGCGCGAAGCACAATAAACAACACTAGTGCTGGAAATGACCAGAACAAAATGTGTCTAACCGCCGCCATCATCGACCGGTTAAATTTATCCTGCTCGCCACCCGTAAAATATGCTGCAAGTGTTGGGAATGCCGCCACCGAATAACTGATACCAATGATCGAGAGCGGTACTGACTGGAGATTGTGTGCAAAGGTGAAAATCGCAACGGATCCCTCGTCGCTTTGTGCAGCAAGTGCAACCAAAATCAACAGCGCAGCGTGCGAGACGGTTAGTGCGAGTGTTCGTGGTAATGACGTCGCTACGACTGCTCGCACCGTTGGCCAATGTACTCTCCCAATAAATCGTGGCACGAGCCCTGCTTGTGAGATGACGGGCAGCTGAATTGCCATATGCAACAACGCGCCAAAAATAACACCGTACGCGAGCCCAGTAATACCAAAGACTGGATACAAAAACAAAATACCAAGGATAATTCCGAGATTGTATAAAACTGGCGAGAGCGCATAGACAAAGAAACGCTTCTCTGTTTGGGTGATGCTCAAATAAATGTTTGAGATACCCAATATAATTGGCGAGAGCAACATAATGCGCGACATTTTGACCAAGAGCGGCCCATCAGCGGTTTGCATCAACGGTTCAAAGAGGATCTCCAGCCAGAATGGCATCGTGATATACGCACCGATCGCAAGGAGTGTAATGATCCCAAAAAATGCAGTGAACACTGAGTTAAGAAATTCACGTGCAGTGCCTCGCTCAAGGTGCGCGTGCAAAAATGGAATCAATACGAAAAATGAAACAGTCGAAGCAACTGCCACGAAAATGAAATCCGGAATCTTGAATGCGGCATAATAAATATCAAGCGCCTGACTTGCTCCAAAATAATGCGCAAACAAACGATCGCGCACAACCGCAAGTAAGTGTGAGACGATCGCAAAAAATGCCAGCAAGTACGCTGCGTCGTGAAGTCCTTCAATTTGCCTCCCCATCACTCGGAGTAGTTTTCTCACCATTGGCTTTTATTCTATCAAAAAATCCCGCCTTCGCGGGACTTTCTTATTCTTCCTTTTGTGTTGCTTCTGCTTCTCCGTCTGCTGGCACTTCTTCTTTCGTCTCTTCAGCTTCTTCAGTTTCGATCGCTGATGCTGTTTCTTCTACAGGCGCCTCGGTTGTTGCTTCTGTAGTTTCTGGAGCTGCTGCTTCGGTTGCTTGTTCTTTCGGAGCGTCTGCTGCTACTTCCTCAACTTCTTTTACGATTGGAGTTTTTTGTGGAAGCACGTTTTTCTTGTCACCGTCGATTACTTTTGCATCAACAAGCATGTTGTACACCGTATCACTTGGCCGTGCACCAACGCCAAGCCAATACTTTACTCGGTCAGCATCAAGTGATTGCTCCTTGGTAATTGGATTATAAAAACCTACTTTTTCAACAAAGTTATTACTTTTTGGGCCACGACGAGAATCAACCACCAACAATCGATATGATGGGTTGTTTTTTCGTCCAGTTCGTTTCAGTCGGATTTTTAGCATAATTAATTGTGATCCAAAAAATGCCCTTCAAGAGCCCGAATACTATAGCAGAAGTATCTGGATGGCACAATAGCCCTTGACACTTTTGATATTATCAGTAGTATCATTGACGTACCGTACATTTCCACAACAAACGGAGTAATCCATGCGAGCTGAAGAAGTAATCAAAGGGTTCGTAGATGAGTTTGTTAGTGTGCACGGCAATGACGTGTACCCTGCACACCTGCACCACCTCATGGACGGGATCGTAAATCTGAACGAGCTCACAGAAGAACAGGAAAGATTTCTGAGGACAAGTCTGTTTGACACGTCCGCAGATGACGCGAGTGATTCGGACTGTGCTTTCTGGAACGAGAACGGCTATTGGATCATGAACGAGTTCGGTGTCATCATCTTGCCCGCAGGATTCACTTTCCTGATTTCTCTCGCAACATGGGTCAACTCCCTGAAGTGAACCCGGTAGAAGGCCCTGGCCTTCTGGCCGGGCTTTCTGCTATTAGTTAGTGGCGGCTGCCACGATAGAGCTCTGCTGCTTTGATGCGAGCGAGTTCTTTTTGAAGACTCGCGAGTAATTCTGCGTGTTCGGTGTCTCGCATGGTTTCTTTTTGTGCCATGAATTCTTCGGCACGTTTTCGAGCAGCTTCGGCTCGTTCAAGGTCAATATCAGCGGCGCGCTCGGCAGTATCTGCCAAAATAACGACTCGCCCACTCGCACGCACTTCGATCAAACCACCCGACACCGACATAATTAGTTTCGTACCATCTTCGTGTTTGACTGTAAGCACTCCAGGTCGAAGCACCGACACCAGTGGTGCATGTTTGGTCAAAACAGTAATCTCCCCCGCCTTGGTTGGCACGGTCACGCGTTCGATTTCATTTTCATACTGCACACCTTCAGGTGTAATGATCGAAAAACTAAACATGAATTATTTACCACTTCCCTTTTCTACTTCACCGATCGATCCCTTCATATAGAATGCCTGCTCGGGATATTCGTCATACTCTCCATCAAGGATTGCCTTGAAACCTTTAACGGTGTCCTCTCGACTGACATACACTCCGCTTGCACCTGTAAATTGTTCAGCAACAAAGAATGGCTGACTCAAGAATCGTTGTACTTTTCGAGCTCGCGCAACAGTCAACTTGTCCTCGTCTGACAGTTCGTCCATTCCAAGGATAGCGATGATGTCTTGCAAATCTTTGTATCGTTGCAAAATCTTCTGCACGCGACCAGCCGTTTCGTAGTGTTCTTTACCAACGATGAGCGGATCGAGTACTGTCGATGTTGAATCAAGCGGATCAACTGCCGGATAAATACCAAGTTCGGCAAGGCTTCGGGTCAACACAACCGTTGAGTCAAGGTGTGCAAATGTTGTTGCAGGTGCTGGGTCAGTGAGGTCGTCAGCAGGTACGTACACCGCTTGCACTGAGGTGATCGATCCCTTCGTGGTTGACGTAATACGCTCTTGGAAATTTGCCATTTCAGTTGCAAGCGTCGGTTGGTATCCAACGGCACTCGGCATTCGTCCAAGCAATGTCGAGAGCTCAGAACCAGCCTGAGTAAAGCGGAAAATGTTATCCAAAAATAGCAACAGGTCACGACCTTCTTCATCACGGAAATATTCAGCCATCGACAATGCAGTCAACGCAACGCGCGCTCGTGCTCCTGGTGGTTCATTCATTTGTCCAAAGACGAGCGCAGTCTTGTCGAGCACTCCCGACTCCGTCATTTCTTGGTACAGATCGTTTCCTTCTCGTGTTCGTTCTCCAACACCAGCAAACATCGAGTACCCACCGTGTTCTTTTGCAATGTTGTGGATGAGCTCTTGGATCAATACCGTCTTACCAACTCCGGCACCTCCAAAGAGTCCAATCTTTCCACCTTTCAAAAAGGGCGCCATGAGATCAACCACCTTAATTCCAGTTTCAAGAATTTCACTACTTGTTGCTTGATCAACAAGTGCTGGTGCTTGTTTGTGGATTGGATATTTTTTCTCTGCCGCTACATCGCCCTTGCCGTCAATCGGCTGACCAACAACATCAAACATTCGCCCAAGTGTTACACCGCCAACAGGAACTGAAATTGGTGCGCCTGTCTGTGTTACGGTGACACCACGAGTCAGTCCGATCGTTGATGCCATTGCAACCGCTCGCACTTCTTTTAATCCCAAGTGTTGTTGTACTTCAAGCACAAGCGTACGCTCATCTCGAGCTTCACTTGCGGGCATAGTGATGGTGAGCGCGTCATACACTGCGGGAAGCTCACCACCTTCAAACAAGACATCGACAACCGCGCCCGAGACTTGCAACACTGTTCCTGTTTTGTGATCTGTCATACAATTCAAAATAATTTAGAAAATATAGTCTATCATTCCTCCTCACATTTCAAAACCAAACATTGACATATTGTTTAAAATGAGTATTGTTTGAACTTAGAAAGGAGGTGATCCAAAAAATGACTCTTCTAGAATTGCTCCCCTACGTCATGTTGGGTGTCGGAGTAGTGTTACTCATCTTCAGCAGAATAAGCAACATCCAGAAAGAACGAGGCATGCTTCTCTGGACAGGGATACTCACAATAGTCTTGTCGGTACCCCTAATCCTGGGTACCTAGTCTGTCCGACGCGAAGCTCGACTTCCGTCGGGCTTTCGCTATTTCCCTCTCCGTTTTTTGCGTCCAACTTTTTGGAAACAAAGAACGAACAATGAAACTGTATTGTCTAATGTACTAAGTACTATCTACTAACTTACTAACCAAGCGCTTCAGCGGCCGAACTAATCTCGGCAATTTCTTGCGTGATACTTGCCTGCCGCAACTTATTGTACCGAAGCGTGAGCGTATCGACCAAACTTTTTGCATTGTCGGTCGCATTTTTCATCGCAATCATTCGTGCGCTGTGTTCGCTCGCACGACTTTCCAAAATTGCCTGATACAAAACCATTTCAACCAATCGTGGGATAATTGTCTCAGCAACATCTATTTCACCAGGCTCAAACATATAGAGCGCGAGTGAACGCGGCTCTGCCTGTGGCTCACCAGCATCGTCTTCCATGTGCACCACCTCGTCGAGAACGTCGTGTACTACTTCTTCAGTAATCGGCAAGAGCGTACGAACTTTTGGCCGCTGCACCAAAGCACTTTTGTACGTAGTGTAAAGCATATACACGTGTTTGTAGTCGCCTTCTTCAAATTCGTTACGGATCAAACTTGTTATCGCATGAATATCGGTAACATGCACTTCTTCGGGAAGGTCAATAAAACTTGCTGCAACACGAAGTCCGACTCCTCGTGCTGCAATTTCTGCATACCGACCAATCGCAATAACTTCAAGCGGTGCGTTTGTTTTTTTCGCGAGATCACGAAGTCTCTTTCTGATTGATGCGTTAAATCCACCACAAAGACCTTTGTTTGATGCAACAACAACGACGAGCTCTTTGTCGCCAGCACCAACGTGCAAGAGCGGAAATCGTAAAAATCGATTGTGAGACACGTGCGCAAGAACTTCGAGTGCGCGGTGTGCATACTCGCGAGTCCGAAGCGTTGCTGCCACAGCCTTTTGCATCTTTGACACACTCACCATTTCCATCGCCTTGGTGATTTTTTTGATGTTCTTGACTGAACCAATTTTTGATTTAATTGCACGTACTGACATTTGACTTTTTATAAGCGATAAGTATTGTTTGTTTCAGAAAGGAGGTGATGTTAAACCATGGACAATTTGATAGTTCTCTTCTTGTCTGCACTCTGCTTCATTGTGTCCCTTGCAAATATCAACAAGGGGCTCAATCCAGACATTTACGAAAAAGGAAGAAGGCAGAACATCTACTTGGCAGTAGCCTTTGGCATTCTCGGCGGAGTTTGCGCTGGGATCGTCTTAGGCTCCTGATTCTCACAGTCCGATGCGAAGCTCGACTTCCATCGGGCTTTCGCTATTTCCCTCTCCATTTTTTGCATCCAACTTTTTGGAAACAAAGAACGAACAAGGAACCGCACAAACTATCCGATGCTCTCGAACGAAAACTTCTCCAAGGCTGTGGTTAATTTCTTTTGGATCTCTTCGTTCCAGTCAGACACAATCTCTTTCAAAAGTGCTTCGTGCACATCTTGCATGTACTGCCCACACTGTTCTTGCCATGCTTCGATGTCGTGAACTGCAATCTGGTCGAGGAAACCATTGTTTGCTGCAAAAAAGAATACCACCTGCAGCTCTGCCTTAACTGGACTAAATTGTGGCTGGATCATAAGCTGCTGCACCCGCTCACCACGGCTGAGGCGCGCTTTGGTATCTGCATCCAAGTCACTCGCAAATTGTGCAAATGCTTCAAGCTCTCGGAATTGTGCCATCTGCAACTTGATCGTTCCTGCAACTTTTTTCATTGCTTTGATCTGCGCTGCACCACCAACTCGCGACACCGAGTTCCCTGTATCGATTGCGGGACGAATTCCTTTGTTAAAGAGTCCTGTTTCAAGGAAAATCTGTCCGTCGGTAATCGAAATGACGTTTGTCGGAATATACGCCGAAATGTCTCCCGCCTGTGTTTCGATGATTGGCAATGCGGTGATCGAACCTCCGCCATGCGCTCCGTTTCGTCGTGCTGCACGCTCAAGTAATCGTGAGTGCAAATAGAACACGTCTCCGGGATACGCCTCTCGTCCTGGTGGTCGACGAAGGAGGAGTGACAATTCGCGATACGCAACTGCTTGCTTTGAAAGGTCGTCGTAGACAATGAGAACATCCTTCCCTTCATCCATAAAGTATTCCGCAAGCGCACATCCTGCATAGGGTGCCAAATATTGTTGCGCCGGTCCATCTGACGCACCTGCCGCAACGATCGTCGTGTACTCCATCGCACCAGCATCTCGGAGCATTGCTTCAATGCGCCGTACCCGTGACATCTTTTGGCCCACTGAAACGTAGATGCACTGCACGTCATGTCCTTTTTGGTTCAAGATTGTGTCGAGTGCGACAGTTGTCTTTCCTGTTTGTCGGTCACCAATGATGAGCTCTCGCTGTCCTCGTCCGATCGGAATCATTGCGTCGATTGACTTAATACCAGTTTGGAGTGGTTGGTCAACTGGTTGTCGCGCCATTACACCTGGTGCATCTCGTTCTGTACTATAGAAGGCATCTTCCTTGATATCTCCTTTTCCGTCAATTGGCCGAAGGAGCGCATCGAGCACTCGTCCGTTCATTTCTGCAGCAACAGGAACAGAGAGTGTTCGATTCAATCGCTTCACAATGTCGCCCTCTTTAATATTCAAATAGCTGTCGACAATGATACATCCGACAATTCCTTCTTCGAGGTTTTCGGCAATACCAATGACACCACCCGGGAACTCAACGAGCTCCTGTGCTTGTACTGATGTAAGGCCTGCAACTCGCGCAATGCCATCACCAACTTCAACAACCGTACCCGTTTCGGTGACTTTTGGATCTTTTGTATCAAAATTTGCGATCTTTGTTTGAAGTTGTGTAATTATGTCTGACATAAAAATTGAAAAACTTTAGAGCCTTTAATTATAAATGTTTATGATAATTGGGTCTTGAGTGCTTCTACGTGACGCCGTGTTGAAGCGTCAACAAGTTGGTGACTGTACAATGCGGTGAATCCACCAATGAGTTCTGTATTTGTGGTCGAGCTATACTCCGTAGCACCAAGTGTCTTTGCTATCTCTTTAAGCAATTCATCATTCGTTTCGAATGCGGTTTCTATTCGGCAAAGTTCAGTTCCAACATGTGCTTTGAACTTTCGAAGCAACACCTTTAGCACACTTGGAAGTAACTGCCCTGCTCCACGTGCATCTAAAAATTTCTCAAGGTCACCAACCGCTTCTTCAAGCTCCGTGCCGCGCACGATTTCACCCTCAAGTACTGTTGCAAGTTGCTTCACATTCATACACCCTAAAGCTTTGTAACTTGGAGCTTTTCAAGTTCCTCTTTAATAATCTTCGCACTGCGCTCTTTTGTGATGTCTTCTTTTAGAATCTTCTCAACGCTGGATACAACAAGCGCTGCTGCATAGTCCGAAACTTCGTCACGCATTGTTTTCTCCTCAGATGCAATACGCGCCTTACCTTGCTCAATAATAGACTGTGCCTCTTTTTCTCCTTTTGCTCCAGCCTCGCCAACAATTCGACGCTCTTCGTCACGTGCTGATTGCACAATTTCTTGTGCTTCTGCTTGTGCTTCTTTAATTACTCGCTTCTTTTCCTCAACTGCCATTACTCTAGCAGTCTCAGCTTCTCTGGCATGTGTAAGCCCTGCATCAATCTTACGCTTACGATCCTCAAGCGTTGTGTTAATTTTATTAAACACAAATCGCTTCAAGAGATAGAAAATAATCAAAAAGTTCACCAAGTTTGCAAGCGCAACTTTCCAATCAAATCCAATATTCGCAAGTGACGAAAGAATGTCCATTGTAGCGTGTGACAATTACTAAATGAGGAAGAACAAGACGAGTGCGTAAATCGCTGATGACTCTGCCATCGCTACACCAATGATCATCTTTGTGAAGAGATCGCCTGACATTTCAGGATTTCGTCCGATCGCTTCAAGTGCCTTACCAATGAGGTATCCCTCACCAATCGCTGCACCAAAGAGCGATACAGTCGCAAGCCCTTTTGCTAGTACTGTTGCTGCTTCGAGTTCCATAAATTATATAAATTACTTACAATATTAATTGTGAATTTCTGCGTCATCTTTTACCGCCAGTGAATAATACGCAGCCACCAACGAACCAAACACAATGGCTTGAACTACTGCAAACAGCAGATTAAGTGATAGCCATAATGCCGGGACAACAAAGGCTACTGCCGAAAGCAGTAGCACTGCCAACACTTCACCCGCAAACATGTTACCAAACAAACGGAATGAAAGCGAGATTACTTTTGCACCTTCAGCAATAATATCAAGCAAGCCTACTAAAAACTCGACAATTGCCATGCAGCCTGCGCCAACTCCCTGTTTGAAACCTTGATACACTTCTTTGAACTTGAAGAAGCGACCGAGGTATCCCCAAAACCCCCACTCTTTGATGCTAATAACTTGGATAAGAAATATCATTGCCAGTGCGAGACCAACGGTTGTGTTGAAGTCACTTGTTGGCGTTCTAAAAAGAGCATCACCTTTGTACGTAAAGCTCGTCACTCCTGGAATAAGTCCTATTAAGTTCGCGATGCCGATATAAACAAATAGTGCCCCAATAACTGGAAAAATCTTTTTGCTTCTTTCTTCGCTCCCAGTGATTTGCGTAGTGAGCTCAAGCATTGATTCGTATATATATTCAAAAATGTTTTGTGTTGAATCTGGCCGTTCTTTGAACTTCTGGATTACAAAATACGCAACAATTGCCAAGAGCATAGTAATACCAACACTCAATAGGAATGAATTTGCAATTGGCACACCAAAAATGGTCCCGTGTATCTCGGGCCCAACACTTGCTATTTCACGTTCAAGTCGCCAAAACATAGTGCGGTACTATTCTTTCTTCTTTCGTATAAAATATTCGGTTTCAACCGCTTTGAGTTTGTGATTGAAATACTTGAGTCGCACCAAGATAAGCACCCACGATAGTACAAACCCTACTGCGAGTAAAGTATACGTGAGCCACGCCCCTGTGCCAACCGTATTTTCAAGATATCGGCCAAGAAATGCTGCCCCTGCTGCAGGGGCCGCAATAAATACCAATACCTCAAACATAATAAGGAAAGCTCGCGTATGCATCTGCTGTCGCAACCTCATAATTTCTTCATCTGAAAATTGTGAAAAATCTAACATTAATACAAGAGTATCACACGCCCATATACAAAATCTTGACTATTTGTTACACTAGTTGTGTTTTATGCAAACATATATTGGAACAATCCGCACGACTGGGAAAGGGCTCGGTTTTGTTAGAGTTGAAGATGAGCGATTCGATGGAGATCTATTCATCGAACAAGGCGAGCTGCAAACCGCGCTCCCAGGAGACACTGTTGAAGTCATCCCTCATCCAAAGAAAAAAGGCGAGGAAAACCAGACCGCAGAAGTAGTGCGCGTCGTAGAGCGTGCACGGACACAATTCGTTGGGCGTGTCGAGCGACAAGACGGCTTTGCGTTTGTTATTCCAGACAACACCAAAATCTACACCGACTTTTTAGTTGTCAAAGAAGACGCCAAGGATCTTGTTGATGGCCAGAAAGTACTTGTCGAACTCTTCAAGTGGACAAATCAAGAAAAAGATCCGTTGGTAAAAATTGTTGAAGTACTCGGCACAAAAGGTGATCACGAAGTTGAAATCCGATCGATTTTGCTTGAGCGCGGTATCGATACTCACTTCCCACCAGACGTTGTGCGCGAAGCAGAAGCAATCCATGCTGATTGGTACGCCAACACCGATGAACATATTGCCAAAGGTATTGCAGCAGGTCGGCGAGATTTTCGTGACACGCTAACCATAACTATCGATCCAGCTAGTGCAAAAGACTTTGATGACGCAATTTCACTTAAAAAGACCGACGACGATAAATACGAGCTCGCTGTGCACATTGCCGATGTATCGTATTACGTACGTCCAGGAACCAAAATTGATGCTGAGGCAGCTGAGCGAGGGTTTTCTACCTACCTTGTCGACCGAACAATCCCAATGCTCCCACACCAACTTTCGACTGACATTTGTAGCCTCAACCCAAATGTCGATCGTTTTGCATTTTCATGTGTCTTTACAATCGATGCGTCTGGCAAGGTGTACTCGAGCGATTTTACTAGAAGTGTGATCCACTCGGATCGACGGTTTACATATGAAGATGCACAGGATTCAATTGATAACGATGGCGATTATGCTGAAGAACTCCGTTTTCTTAACGAGCTTGCGAAAGTGCTCCGCAGAAAACGATTCAAAAAAGGAGCAGTAGACTTTGACACCGATGAATTTTATTTTGAACTGGACGATAAAGGTTATCCTATTGCCATTCACAAAAAAGAACGTCTTGATACCCACAAGCTTGTCGAGGAGTTTATGCTTCTTGCCAATAAGGCCGCAGCACGATTTACTGATGACTCAATTCCGTTTGTATACCGTGTTCATGATGTGCCCGATCCAGAAAAATTAGAGCAACTGAAACAATACCTATCAGCGCTCAAGATTCCTTTTGATGTCGATGTGGCTAATGTGACACCCAAAGATCTAAAACGACTCTTTGCAGCAATTGAGGGAACAGCCACAGAGAGTTTGATAAAAACCGCAGCAATACGCTCAATGGCAAAAGCAGTCTATTCGACTGGCAATATAGGTCACTTTGGTCTTGGGTTCCAACACTACACTCACTTTACTTCACCTATTCGTCGATATGCTGATCTCATTGTGCACCGAATAATTGGTGCAACAATAGCCGGCACTACATTATCTAAAGAAGAGAATGCCCTTTATGACAAGATGATGGCATCACTCACTGAAAAAGAGATAACTATTGCTCAAGCGGAACGCGAATCCATTTCCTACAAACAAACTGAATACATGCAAGGCAAAATTGGTGAAGTGTTACAGGGCGTCATTACTGGAGTGACCAAGTGGGGCCTCTACGTACAAGACCAAGAAACGGGTGCTGAAGGACTTCTCCCTGTCCGAGTACTTGCTGATGATTACTACGAACTCGACGAAAAACGATACCGACTCCTCGGACAACGAAGCGGCAAAACATATACTCTCGGTGACGCCATCACCGTAAAGGTGGCAACCGTCGATGTCGAACGCCGTCAAATGGATTTCACCATTCCTGCCAACTAGATTGCTTTTTTATGATCAGCATGTTAGTGTCCTGATCAGAATCACAACAACCAAGGAGAGCGCTATGGAACTGATCCTTTGGAAAGTGACCGTCGAGCATGAGGGAGTGGTGAGAAAGTTCGTTCTGCCGGCTGAACACGATCGAGAATTGGATCTCTTCGACAGCCTGCGAAAGCTGCCTCCTCTCGATGATCTCCACAAAGAAGAACCCGTCGATATGAAGATAGTCTCTGACAGTGAGAAACGCCGAATCACCTTCGAAGGCTATCCAAGGACAAGAGTCACCCTACAGGCTGTTGGCCCCCATCTGGAGCTTCATGATCCAAAAGGTCTCTAAGCCCAGCACGAGCACCCGCTCGTCGCTGGGTGTTTGTGTTTTTGATATACTTACAGCACACAACTATGGACATTCCTCTCACAACAATTCTCTGGGGCTTGTGGTTTGTATTTGCTGGCGTGTGGTTTATCGTGACTCTTATGTTTCAGTATCACTGGTCAAGTTATGCAAAACATGACACGGTGGTAACGCGCGCCATGATAGCTTATTACACCCTCTCGGTTTTTATTCTCGGCATTCCAGCAATTCTTATCACGTCACTCTAGTATGGAAAGATCAACCCTCGAACACAGCGGTATTCAACTTGAACCAAACGAAGACATCATTACAGTCGTTCGGCGTGATCTGCTGATCTTCTTTGCAAGACTGAGCTTTTTAATCATTGGTATATTCCTGCCACTATTTGCAATTCCATTCATAACACCACTAATTGACCAAATAAGTAACGAACGAGGTGTCACTATCTTTTTCGTACTGTATAGTTTTTGGTTTTTGATACTCTTCCTTCGCTTCTTTTATAGGTGGACTGACTATCACCTCGATGTGTGGATTGTTACCAATCGGCGCGTGTTTGACATTGAACAACAAAGACTTTTTAGCCGAATAATTTCGGTATTCCCACTTGAAAATATTCAGGATATAACCGTTGAAATGCGTGGCATCCTTGCGACTTTTTTCAAATTTGGAAACCTGCACATTCATACTGCTGGTGACAAGCAAGACCTAATAATAAGACACGCGCGACATCCGATGGAGGTCAAGGAAGTTCTATCTCGGATCCAGCATGAGGCACTTGAAAAAAAGTAGCTGCTATAGTTCTTTGCTCAGTGGTGCACGAGTGATAATTCTAAAAATCTCATCTTCATCGTCAGTTATTGTGTAAAGATTAGTGTCAGATTTATCAATTGCACGATGATCTTCGTAGAGTTCTGTTTTCAAAAAATTATCAAGGTGCTTCCAGTAATCACAACCGACACAAATAAGCGGCAGCCTGCGAAGTTTTTTAGTTTGTACCAACGTCAATATTTCAAAAAACTCATCTAGTGTTCCAAAACCACCAGGGAAAAAGACATAAGCTTCTGCTGCAAATGCCATTACTACTTTTCGTGTAAAGAAATAATAAAAACCAAAACTGTCAGTCGTGTATGGATTGAGGTTCTGTTCGTATGGTAATTCAATATTGAGTCCAAGTGATTTGCCACCCGCGTCTTTTGCTCCACGGTTTCCAGCTTCCATAATCCCTGGCCCTCCACCAGTTACAACAGTATATCCAGCTGCTGCAAGACGTGCAGACAAACGTTGTGCCTGAGCATAATGAATGTTGTTTTCGTTAAAACGCGCAGACCCAAAGAATGTAACTGACTTATCGAGACTGCTAACGAGTCGAAGCCCTGCTTCAAGCTCATCGCTTACTCGCCCCATTCGCTGACAAACATCATCGCAGACATTTTTACGCTCCTGTGGCTCTGTTGTTTCGAGTTCGTGCGGTGGTTTGTTGACCCTTTTCTTTCCTTCTTCAATCATGGTGTGATCTTTAATGTAGCAAAATATTACTTTAATCGTATCATGTATTGATATTCTGCCCAATTATACTTGTCAACAGAGCCACCAAAAAAACTTGACAAGTAGCCCGAAAAGAGTATAATACTAATCAGTTCAGTTCTGACAGCCAACGACGATATAGGAGACAGTAAAGTGTCCAAACTGGAAAGCTAGCCTTTCCCTCTTCCAAAGCTGACGATTGAGCACGGTTCTCAATCCAAGTAGCTGTAGGGAAAGGCGGACTTGGTATTATATCGAAGGAAAAGAGATGGAGTTCCCACCGTGGGGAACTCCCAAGGGCCTAGGAGATTGCGAGTCAAAAAATCGACGACTCTCTCCTAGGCCCTTTCTAGTGTTTTCTTTTTATTTATTTCGCAACTTGTACTGCTTCTTCAAAATCAACCGACAGAAGTTGTGATGCGCCATCCCCTGCCATTGTGACACCGTAAAGCACTCCAGCTCGGCTCATTGTTTCGCGATTGTGCGTCACAACAATCAATTGACTGTGACGTGCAAGCCGTTCGATCATATCTCCATATCGACGCGAATTTGCTTCGTCGAGCGCGGCATCTGTTTCGTCCAAGATTAAAAATGGCGGTGGATTGACTTGTGAGAGTGCAAAGAGGAGAGCAATTGAGGTTAGCGCGCGTTCACCACCTGAAAGCATCTGCAGACCACGAATTTTCTTTCGAGGAAGACTGACCGCAAGTTCGACACCTTCTTCTGTTTGTACTTCGTCATCAAGCTCCAGTTCGTCATCGGATTTCTTTTGTTCCTTAACAATTTCAAGTCGTGCTGTTCCCCCACCAAACATAACTGCAAATAATTCTTGAAACTCTTTATTTACTTTAGTAATGCCGTCATCAAATGCATTCGAGAGTTCCGCATCAAGCTCTGTAATAAGTGTTCGCAGAGATGCAGCCGATCGCTCAAGGTCAGCAATTTCACGCTCTAGAAATTGATCACGCTCTTCAACACTTCGATACTCTTGTAGTACCTCTTCGCCTGAAGCAGCACCACTTTCTTCAAGTCTAATTTTAATACGCTCTATTGCTTTTCGACGTTCTTCTTGCACTTCACGTGCCGTTCCTGCTGCTTCTAGTACTTCAAAGTTTAGTGCTTCCTTGCCGACAAGAACCTCTGCCTCTTGTCGCTCCTCGTCATATGCGGTTTGATCACGATTGAGTACCTCCTTGTCACGAAGCAATCGCTCCTTATCACGCTCAAGTGCATTATATGTGTCCTTCAGCTCATACACTGCTCGCTCAGCATCGCGGAGTGCAGTTTGATCGTCGGTTGATTGTTGCTGCACCTTTTGAATAGTGGCCTCTATTGTGTTTAAGCGTTCCGTAAGTTCTGTCATCTCGCGCTCGAGATCGGCATGTTCTTGTTTAAGTGGCACCAACTGCTTATCTAGCTCATCGTTGTGTGATGCAGTCTCTCCAAAGAGTGTTTGGAGTGTTGTCGTTATTTTGTTGAGCGCTGCCTTAATAACGCCCACATCATCTGAGCCAAGGGCTTCATCAACATACGACTCAACTGTACGTACAACTTCAGTGGCACGTGCTGCAGGAATATCACTTTGTTTTTGGCTTTTAAGGCTCTCAAGCGATCGCATCTGCCCTTCTATATTTCCTAATCGTCGTGCGAGTTCATCTTTTTCTTTGAGTACATTTCGTCGATCTTTCTCAAGTAAATCTGATTTTGGATCATTACTAGTTGTGGTTCTGAGTTCTCTTGCTGTAGTTTCGGCTAGCTCTCTCTGATCGAGCACCTTTTTAATTTCACTCTCAAGTGGTGGCAGCTCTTTATCTATGCGAGCACGAAGTGACTCAAGGTATGCTGATTCATTCTTAAAGTATTCTTGATACAAGCCGACAAGCTCAACTCTCATTTCCTGTGCACGTTCAATTTTTTCAACTTGTTTACTAAGAAAGCGTAGGTGTGGCTTGATCTCTCGTCGCAACCCTTCTGCTTCTTTAATGTTTTCATCTGTTCGCTCAAGCTTACGCTCTGCTTCGCGTTTTTTATATTGAAACACCTTCAATCCAAGTGCGTCTTCGATCATTGATTTTCGTTCAGCCGCATTTACATTCAAAATTCGATCAGTCTCTCCTTGAGAGATAATATGGTGACCAGATGAACCTATATGCGCACTTGCCAATAGCTCAGTAATGTCTTTGAGGCGCACCGTGCTTCCATTCAAAATATATTCGCTTGTCGCGTCACGATGGATTACACGCTCAAGAATTACCTCATCGTAATCAATATCAAAAATCTTGCTCCGATTATCAAATACCAACTTTACGCTCGCGCGATTGCTTCTTCCTACTTTATCTGACCCATTAAAGATAAGGTCCTCTGTTTTCTTACCTCGCATTGTCTTCATTGATTGCTCACCAAGCACAAATCGAAACGCCTCAGTGACGTTTGATTTTCCAGACCCATTTGGACCAACAATAGCGGTTACTGGCGTCTTGAATGTCAGTGTTCCTTTTTTGGCAAATGACTTAAACCCTGTCAGTTCAATCGATTTCAGATACATACGAGGCCTATTGTACCACTTTCTTGAGGTACGCAAGACCTCCATATAGACCCCCAAAATCACCAAGCTCTGCCTGCTTCAATGCTGGCGCTTTAGGAAATACAGTGAGCAGCTCCTTGAAGTGTTCGTCCACATCCCTTACTGCAATTGCTGGATTACCAACAATCATAGATCCGCCGAGCACTACAACATCAGGGGACCAATTCACCACAACATTATGCACGCCAATTGCTAGGTATTTCGCCAACTCCTTCCACACTTCGGGATTGGTGATCTCATACGGCTTCATACCAAATCGTTTTTCAACCGACGCGCCCGAGACATAACTTTCAAGTGTATTCCCTTCACAGTCAGGACAGAGCGTGTCGTCGGGATCAATAATCATCTTTCCTGGTTCAAACCCAATCGATGCTTTATCAATTTTTCCATCTTCAATTTTAGCGCCACCAACACCTGTGCTAACCGTTATGTAGGCAACAATGCTGTTACCCTTTCCTGCGCCATGTGTTGCCTCTCCGAGTCCTACCATTGCAGTATCGTTTTCAAGATACACGTCACCACCACATGCTTCGGCAAGTGCTTCTTTGATCGGTTTTCCGACCCAGTCAGTCAAATGTATTTCAGAAAGGAGGCGTGAGTGGTCGGTGTTGAGTGGACCTCGAATGCCTCCTGCCATTGCTTTTGGCGGATGATCATTTGTTAAACTCATAACAGTATTTCGAAATAACTCAACACCATCTTCAAACTTTGCTGGTGTTGGTACAATAACTGGATCGCCAAAGCGCTCAAGATCTTCTGAATGCGCAATTCGCATCTTTGTGCCGCCAATATCAAATACTATGTATGTCATGTCACTAGTGTAACTATTTGCCAGCATAGTGTGTAGGGATAGTTAAAATATTGACAAAATAGGTAATATGGGTATAATACTTCCGGATGCGGCAATTCAGCCCATTTATCAAGCGGAGGCACGTCATGGTTCCACTCCCACCGAAGGTCACCCTCACGGAAGCAGCCAAGATGAACGGCACCACGGAGATGCAGGAAGCCATCAGCAAGATGCTCACCGACCTCATCTGTGCGTCAGCCATCATCTCGCCCATCGTCCTGCTCTTCTCACTCATCTGACATCTGAGTGACGCCCACAACGAAACCCACGTTTCGGTGTGGGCTTTCGTTGTTTATCCTACTAAACGCTTCTTGAACAGCTCAATAGTTTGCACCTTTTCAGGGTCTTGGCCATACACATGCGCAAGCTGCACTGCGGTCCAGTCAGCAAGTGTTAGCGAATTAAAAATCTGCTCAAAGAGTGTCGCACCTTCAAGCTCCAACCAAGTGACATTTATCCCCTTCTCTTTATACAGTTGGTGGGTAATCTTCATTCTCTTTTTGACCCGTTCATGATCATTTTCATCATAGAGAAAAATAATATGAAACTGTTTTCGAAATGCAGGTACGTTAAAACCTTCGATCTCATTGTGATTGAGTTCTGGGAAAATATTGTAAAATGCGGGGGTCTTTCCTGTCTCGTTCAATTTAATCTTCCAATTGTATGCGAGTGTTTCGTTTACTCGTGAAGCATAAATCACCGGAATCTTTTCATCAAGAGTGCGCGCAAAATCTCGTCCACGTGCTTCAAGATAACTGAAATCATGGTCCGCAAGGCTTCCTGTTTTCCGAAGCAATTCACTGTCACCAATGAGTGCAGCAAGCGCGCGAAGTGTATAGCCGAGCGCATTTCGTGGCTGGATACCTGTTTGTGGCAAAACAACGTGTGGCAGACCATATTCTTCGGCAAGTTCGAGCAATACTCCACCAGTAGTAATAACAGCAACTGACAATTCTCGTGTGAGTGCTTCACGAAGAAAACTCACCACCTCTTCGGTATTACCAGAATATGAACTTGCAATAAACACATGCTCTTCTCTACGGCCATCACGGAGCTGTGGTACACCGTAATCTTCGTGAATATGAAAATCGAGATTTGTATGAATTCGTCGCAAAATATCTGCCGCTAGGTGTGAACCACCCATCCCAGCAAGTATATATTGGTGAATACGTCGCGGCAGCTTTTCAGCATGCATCACCACTGGTTGCCATCGAAACTGTTCATTCAATTGTCGAATCGCATTTTCCATATCAATTCACTGGGTTACATTCTTTACACAAACCAAGATCTTCTAGTCGACTTAAATATTTAATGACAGTTGAAACAAATGCCGAATGGCTCCATGTAAGCGGCGTAGCTGAAAGCGCCTCACCAGTTCGAACGTCAATCTGCTCAGGTAGTGCACCACTTGTCTCAGCATGTGCAGCAACCCATTCAATAATTGATCGTGCGCGCAACAAATCATCTGAATCTTTCTGCGATCGTGCAATATAATATTGTGCTAGCCAACAAGTACAAATAATCCATGGATTACCGCGATCACTCTCATTTCGTCGTTGGTATCCATCATTTTCATATCTAAGCACTCCGCCGATTGAGTCTGGAGCGCACAGTCGTTCTTCCCACAGAGATACTGCCCGTTCAAGTCGGACATCATCAATTGCGAGCACACCAAACTCAAACAGTCCGTAAATGCTCGAGCTGTCGAGCGTTGTGTCAGCAACCAACGCACCATCTTTTCGATATAACATTTTATGAAAACTGCCCGAACTTGGATCATATAGTCGGTTAAGGATCGCGCCTTGCATCTCACTTGCTGCACTTTGGTACCGTGCACTATCATCAGTTTTACCGAGTAATTGCGCGAATCGAGCCGATGCTTCAAGCGCTGCAAATACTGCCGACGCCGTAAACGTGTGCACGCCGTACTTCTCTTCCCACAAATCATAGCTCGGGCGTGGCAGGAGCGTCTCCGGATCACGATACATGACCATAAACTCTGCTGCTTTTTTAATAAGCGAGTTATAAATACTCTCGATAAACTCAATATCTTTTGATAGCGAATAGTATTGCCAGAGCGAATGGATCACGAGCGCCGTTTCATCTTCTTGAATTGGAAGGATTGGTTTCCCTGACATCACCCATGGATGCCACGAACTCCCGAGTGTTTTATCTGGCCCATACTTGTGCAAAAAATATCCTTCACCCGTAATGATGTCATTGGCAAATTTGAAAAAGTTTTTTGCTGGATTGTATGATCCTGACATGTAGAGCGCGATCGCTGTTCGTGCACCATCTCGCGGCCACATGTACGCATACGTATCTTTCCCCCACTGCCGCATTGCCGAATCACTCGACGCAATAATCGCACCGTCATTGTCGACATGTGAGCGAATGAAAAAAAGTGATTGCTTAAACCGTTCTGCAACGACCGGACCAAGATCTTCAAAACTAAATGGTCGGCGATGTACCCATGCTCGCCAATAGTCTTGTGTTGAACGAAGTAGATGTTCTGGTGTTTTGTCGTTGATATAACTGTCGAGCGCACGCACTCCTTCAAGCGATTCGGCAACACTCATTACGTAATACAATTCACGTTCTTGGTTGCCACTATACATTTTGTAGACACCGATCACCGAGTCTGCCGGCCCATGTTCGATGTTATTTTGTGCTAGCTGCCCATCTGCAGCATCAAGATGTGACCCTTCTTTACCTTCAATGCCATACACTCCAGTCGTGTAATCATCAAACGATTTGCCGTCACAGTGTGTGCGCATCATAAATACTCGCTTACCGCGATAGTGCAATACTGCATGACGAAGTGGGTCGTAATACGCTGTATGTGCTTGGCGTGATTCATACATCTCGAACTGATGTGCAAAGTAGACTTTTATCTCGCGCGCGTCAGTATGAAGGTTCCGAACTGCCAATTTTCGAATAAAGATATTTCGTTCGTTATATACCGTGTCCGTAATCGTCAGCGCGACACCCAATCGATCATTTTGTGCGGTCGTTAGTCCTGCTGCAGTGTCGTTTTTCATTTTTGGCACAATATGCCAACCTGCATCCGACAACCATGCAAACTGCCCATCAACGTACACACCAACACGATGTACGTTTGTCGCACCAATATGATTTTCAAGTCCAACATATGGAAAATACACATCCTGGACATGTCCTCGTGCATCAATACCAATATGCAAACTTCCGTTTGAAAGCGTGAGTGCTCGCGCCATAGTGTACTTCTAGAATACTACACTGTTCGTGTTTCCTAAACTGGTAACTGTTGATGCGCATCAACCCGCATACGTAAATCTTGCACCGCGTTCATGTATGAGATAAATGCTTCGTACGGTGATTCGTACGGACTAAAGTATGCGTGCACGTCACCATCGGCAAAATACTTGGTACACATGTAATAAAAATGGTCCGACGTTTGGAGTTTTTTCCAGTCATCAATGAGTTGCGTATCACCGATGTGTTTGATGCGCTCTTCAAGTGAATAGATAGCATTAATCGCCTCATGCTGCATATCGTTCCCGAGCCACGCGGTTAAATCTCGCTCAGTATCTGCCCATGTCAAAATGTGCGGTACGTCCACTTCGTCCCGCACCTCATAGGCTGCAATAACTTCTGACGGTGTTTTGAAATCGTTGTCTGGATGCTTCAAAATCTCTTCAGGAAATGCCCGTAAAAAGTTGAAAATGCCTGTGTCTTCCCACTGGTGCTCCCCAAATGTCTCATAGTCCATGAACAAATTTACTGTGTCACCATTGCCGTTTGCAGCGCTCACCCAATTTGCAAATTTGTCCGCGGTCAGTGGCCACCCTTCCCAGCTTTGTTGTCCAAATCGGAATGCGACGTCGTCTGAAAGCTTGTAGTTTTTGGTGAGGAGCTTGATTTGACTCGCGCCTTTTGGTCGATACACAAAGTTGGGACTTCGCCATCCCAAGACCGCATCCCACCCCTCGCATAGTATTCCCTTGTATCCTTTACTCTCTGCCCAATGTGCTAGCTCGTTAGTATAGGCAAGTTCAGTATTGCGAAATACCTGGGGCACAACTCCAAACGTATCAATGATCATGTCACCGTGCTCGGCAACTTGATCTTCAAACTCATCTCGAGAATACCAAAACGCAAGTGAGTGGTGATAGGTCTCGCTCAAAATCTCAACCCGGCCAGTATTAACCATTTGCTTAAACAAATCTAATACCTCAGGTGCATGTTCTCGCAATTGCTCAACTGCAACACCGCTAATCGAAAAAGCAAACTTAAAATCAGGATACTTTTCAAGTAGTTCAAGCAGTAATCGATTTGTTGGGAGATATGATTTTCGAGCAACCTTTTGAAGCACTCGAACGTTATTGGTGTCATTCTCACCATCAAAATTGAAGTAGCTACTGTCTTTACCAATATCAAATGCTCGGTATCGTTTAACACGAAATGGTTGGTGCACTTGAAGATAAATACAAACTGACGTCATTGGATAATTATCATTTCAGTGTTTCGTAATATTCGAGACATTCTGCCGCAGTGCGATCCCATGAATGAAGTCGAGCTTCTGATTCCCCCTGCTCCTGCAACGTCTTGTGCAGTGTACCATACTGCAAGAGTGCAATGATCATATCTGCCATGTGTTCAGTATCCCAAAAATCGACTTTCAGAACATTCTTGAGCACATCCGCAACACCTGATTGCCGCGAAATGACCGTTGGTGATTTGAGCACCATCGCCTCAAGTGCGACAAGCCCAAATGGTTCGGCGACACTTGGTAGCACATACACGTCGGCATCACTCATCAATTGTTTGCCTTCTTCTTGCGTGTACGGCCGTCCGAGAATAATAAACTTCTCTGACAAACCAAGGCTTGCGACTAGATCAATCATTTGATGCAGTTTGTCACCAGCCCCAGCGAGCACAAACACCGCATCCGGAATATGATCCGCAACAATCCGTGCCGCACGAATAAAATAGTCCGGACCTTTGTGGAGTGAAAGCCGCCCAGCATACAGAACCACTCGTTTGCCGCGTGATTTTATTTCAGTCAATAAGCCTGGATTGTACACATACTCTTCGAGGTCAATCGCATTGTTAATCGTCCGAACTTTACTGCCATCAACATCATAATTGTTGATAAGACTTTGTCGGGTGCGTTCGCTGTTGGCAATAATGCCGTCTGCTGTATCAAACGCATTTTTTTCTATTTCATATACTCGCGGATCAGCGTGCTCACCTCCTGCCTGCTGAAAGGCGTCGAGGTGAACATGCAAGATAAGTGGTTTACCACTCACTCGCTTTGCTTCTTGGCCAGCTAAAAATGTGAGCCAGTCGTGCGCGTGAATGACGTCGAATTCTTCAGATTGTGCCAATAATCCTGCCTTCTGCGCATATCGTCGAATTTCTTCAAAAAGTGTTGCTCCATATTTTGCTTCTTTTCCATCAAGGTGTGCAACGTGTTCTTCGTAGTCACCCGCCGTCATGTACGGCAACATTGGTGTGTCGATAACTGAAAATCGAAGACTTGGTACGTTTGCAAACAACATCTTTGCCAGCACGTTTGGTGCTACTTCAATTTCACGTGGTAATACAAAAAGAACCTCTGCACCGTGTTTTGTCAGTGCTTTGGTCAAACCATAACAAGCAACTCCCAACCCACCATTGTGATGTGGAGGAAACTCCCAGCCAAACATTAATATCCGCTTACTCATGGGTAGTATTACAAACGGACAGACGCACTCTTATTGTACCCGCGATCGAGGTAAACAAAAGTGTATAAGGGAGGTTATTTTTTAGCCGGCAACAATTCGAATGATGTCATGATACGTGACAACACCCATCAGGATAAGGAGGAGGAGGAACCCTGCTGCGTTTACGTATTGCGCAACCGTTGCGGGAATTTTTCGTTGAGAAATAACTTCAATTAAAACAAAGAGAATTCGACCACCATCAAGTGCTGGAAATGGTACCAAGTTGATCAGTGCGAGATTGATTGAGATCACGGCAGCAAATGTCAGAAGCGGGACCAAGCCAATTTCAGATGCATTACTGACCATTCCCACAAGTCCAACCGGCCCAGTCACTTGTGAGAAGTTGGCACTTCCCGTCACCAAATCTCCCAAAAAACCACCAAGGCCGAGCGCAACGCCTCCGATCATTTCATATGTTCGAACAGCTGCATATCCAAGAGCGGGAATTGTAGAGTATTCTTCAATCGCAATCGCGCCGAGCGCAATACCAACCGCATACGTGCCAGTATCTGTTACGCCCTGTTCTGGTGTTAACGTCACTGGAGTGTCGACTTGATTTCGTTCTACCAAAAGTGTCACTTCATTCCCGCCACTCATTGCAATTGCTTGTTGTACATCAGCAACGTGCACTGTTGGAATGCCATTAACTGCATGAATAATATCTCCAACTGCAAGTACTTCATGTGCTGGTCCTGTGTGCAGCACGTCGGTAATAATTACCTGCGCATCGTCTCGAAGTGTATCGTCAACAAGCGCCGGTACTCCCATCACCAAACTGACCCAAATAAATACATACGCAATAATGACGTTGCCAACAACACCTGCAGCGAGAATGGCAATTTGCGTAAGTGGTGACTTTGCTGGCATGCTCCGCGCTTTGTCCGGACCATCAGCAACACCTTCTTCTGCTGGATCTTCACCAAAAATTTTCACAAAACCACCAAGCGGCAACAGGTTCAGTGTATATTCTGTTTCGCTGCCGCGTGGTCGCCATCCAATCAAGCGTGGTGGAAACCCAAGCCCAAACTCATCAACACGCACGCCAGCTTTTTTCGCAACAATAAAATGACCGAATTCGTGCACGATAATCAATACTGCAAGAACAATCAAAAATAGAATGATACTCATATGGTTATCCTAGAATTTCTTTTTCTTTGTGCTCAATGATCTCCTCGAGTGTCTTCTGTGCTTCTTTTGCTAATTTTTCCATTTGCTCTTTAGCCCGAAACCTCTCGTCTTCGGTCAATGCTCCTTCCTGTTCTTGTTTTTGAATTGCTGACCACACGTCGTCTCGGTGACCGCGAAGTGCAACACGTGCATCTTCGTATTTTTGACGAGCCATTTTGGCATACCGTTCACGATTTTCTGTTGTCATTTCTGGAAACGAGAGTCGAACACCTGTATCGCTCGCAGTAACCCCCACACCAAGGTCAGCAGCTCGAAGCCCGGCCTCCAGGTCTTTCATCACGTTTTTATCAAATGGCACGACACGAATACTTCGAGCGTCTTCAACTGCGATGTTTGCAAGTTGATTGATTGGCATCTTGGCACCGTACGCTTCAATTTGTACGCTATCGAGAATGCTTGGATTGGCGCGTCCAGTTTGAATGCCGCGCATTTCTTTTCGCAACCATTCGGCAGTTGCCTCTGCTTCTTTCGTAAATTGTTTAAAATCAAATGTCATGTGTGCCTAGTATATCAGAAAACTCACGCACATGCGTGAGCTTTCGCTGGGCAGTATCAGGACTATTATGCCTCACCAAATGCTGCCTTGAGTGTTTCTTTTGCTGCGGCAACTGCTGCCCGAAATGCATCAACTGCTGCTTTAATCGCTGCTTTTCGTTCTTCTCGAATCGTTGCAGCATCTCCGTCAAAGTCACCCTTGTGCCCTTCTCGAGCACTTCGGAATGCTTCTTTTGCAGCTTGCAGTGCAGCCATAAATTCTTCTTTGATCGCTGCAACATCAGCATCCTCATCGTCACATGCTGCAAGCGCTACTCGAAGTGCCTCCTCAACTGCTGCCTTGTATTCGTCAACCGCACTGTCAACTCCATCTCGTCGTGATTCTGCCAATGCATCTCGTGATGCTCGTGCAGCATCAACTGCTGCATCGATTGCCGCTCGCCGCTCTGCGATTGCCTCATCAACTGCTGCGATAAAATCTTCGACCGCTTGTTCTTGCTCGTCAGTTTGTGCGCGGTCACGCAACTTGGCATACGTATCTTCTCGTCGATCGTTTGCAGCGTCACGTTTTTCGTCACGCTCACTGTCACGATCGCCCCATCGATCGCTTCGATTTGCGAGTGCTTGGTCGTATCGTTCTTTCAATTTATCAGACGCTTCGGCATGTCGCGCAGCCATGTTCTCGCTCATTTGCTCGAGTCGAGCACAGAATACTTCTCGGCCAGGCACGCCATCACGAACTGGTCGGTCAGTTGTGTTTTGTGCACGCGCAACCACAGGCGCACACAATCCAATAAGCAGTAAGAGTACGATAGTATTTTTCATATAGTGAATGTTAGATGCTAGAGAAGACGGCGAATACCATCTCCTCCCTCAAGTGTACCATAGCAACGAGAGCGTCAAGTCACTCATCCACAAGAAAAGCCGCGAACGACTTTCCTCGTGTCACGGCTCATTATAGCACAGGAAATATATTGTTGATCATCTCGATGATCTCCTGCGCATCATCGTCGGATACTGCAATGGCGTGTGCAAAATATCGACTATTCCAATGTACCCACCGTTGCACCTCGTGTGGCTGATCGAGAATGTTCACCACCGTGATTATCTCAGCCAACGTCATTGCTTTACCGCCAAGTAGTAGAGCAACATGGTGGAGATACTGATTGGTCTCCTGTACACCATAACCTGGAAGGAGCCGAAGTGATGCAAGTATCTCATCCTCGGATCTCATGGGGATCTTGGGGCCGGCAAGTCCAAGCTCTTGAGCAATTAGCTGCTTATGCTTACTTGATTGTCCTCCAAGTCGCCACAGCCACAAAAATAACACGATGGCCGAACCAATCGCCCACAGCGCTATAAATGGCAACTCACTATAACGTTCTACCAGAGCTTCGATCACGTGCACAGTGGCACTCCTTTCGTTCGTTGGTACGTTGTCTGAACAGACTATATACTTAAAAAGACTTCTGCTCAACTATTTTGCTTTTGGCCACACATCCGCAGCCGGCGGGTAGATTGTGGTCAGTGGATGGTCGGTGCAATCATGTTTTCGAGCAGGACAAATTTCGCGACCATATTCGATCAACAAGTACGTGATAGTGTTCCAATTTTGCCGCGGCACAATCTCCATCAAATCTCGCTCTATACGAACTGGATCAGTGTAGTCCGAAAGATCGAACCGAATTGCGAATCGTCTCACGTGTGTATCAACTGCAATGCCTTCGTTCACACCAAACGCATTTGAAAGCACGACATTTGCGGTTTTTCGTGCAACTCCTGGTAGCGTCAGCAGTTCCTCCATTGTACGAGGCACTGCTCCACCAAAATCGTCTCGAATTTTCTTCGCTGTTGTAATGATGTTTTTTGCTTTGGCACGATAAAAACCTGTTTGGTAGATGTCTTGCTCGAATTCTGCTTGGTCTGCATCCGCGTAATCATTAATTGTTGTGTATTTTTTGAACAATTGTTCGGTCACCATATTCACGCGCACGTCGGTACACTGCGCTGAAAGAATGACTGCGATCAAGAGTTCGTAGTCGGTCGTATACCGAAGCGCTATTTTCGGTGCGCCAAACTCTTTCGTGAGTCGTTTGTGTATCGCGGCTATTCGTTTTGTTCGTTCCTTCTTTTGGTGTGGAGTCATGATGCTACCTCTTCCACAATTACATCTTTCCAAAAAGCAATTCTATCGATTATTTCTTTGGCAGCTGGCGATGGGACGGGATAATACCACGCAGCATTATCAGATTGCACATCGTCAACACGAACGTGATAGTAGGATGCTTGCCCTTTCCATGGACAAGCGGTGTGATGATCACTTTTGACGAGATACTCAGGTCGAACATCCTCACGCGGAAAATAATGATACCCCTCGAGAAGATATACGTCCTCGCTTTCGGCAATGACTGTTCCATTGTACGTTGCGCGCATCATGGACACTATTCGTTTGAGTTGTAGCCAAGCATGCCGTCAACAACGTGTGTACTGTGTGGCAAGAGGTTGAAAAGGACTGCGAGCGTGAGGAGTGTCAGTGAGACCGTCGGACTGAGGTACGCAATTGGCATCGCAACTGCAGCAACAACAACTGGCACGACGGTTCGAATAGTGCCGTGTCGCAATTCAACATCGCTCAAATGCACGTTGTCGATGTGGTCGGTATAGAGTACGTATTGTCGCATCCACCACAATGACAAACCGATGAGGATCACGTTCACACTGTATGCGATGATTGCAACTTGTGTTTGGTAATAGTGCCCGAGGAGCGCCGTTGTAAATGGTATGAGCGCAACAAACAAAAAGAATACTGCGTTGATGTTCATGAGGTGTACGTCAACATTTTTTGCGTACACTCCCATCAAATAGTGGTGCGCCCGCCAGTATGCAAACAAAACCGCAAAACTCAGCACATAACTCATAAACAATGGACCGTATTCAAGGAGTGCTCGCCACAATTCGAGGTTGGTGACGCTTCCGTGCAGGTCCGGAATACTAAATTCGATCACCAACAACGTCATTACGATCGCAAAGATGCCATCAGCAAGTGCATCGAGTCGTGCCGGTTTCATTTCTCGTCGTACAAACACCATATCAATAGTTCAAGTATACCTGCGGAGCGCAGAAATCAAAAACAACATTATCCAAAAAAAACGGAAGCACCATGGTGTGCCTGCTCTACGACTCGTCCCTGAACGTCCTCGCTTCGCTTGTGGGATGTTCATGGAGCGAGTGTAGAGCACTCCCACTTACAGAGCTGTTATATAACCACCGCAATGTGCTCGAGCATTAATTTAATAGAGCCCCCGCGCTCATGAAGTAGCTGCTCTGCTTCGGTCAAGACGCCGAGCTCTTTGTGATACTTCGTTACTCCGCCACGCTGTTCGTATTCGTGAATGAGCGCACTGACGAAGTGCTGTGCGCGAGTTTTACTTTTCGATTCAACTAGTTCCTCAATGTGAATGAGTCGCGTTGCTGGATTTGCATCAATAAAATCTGCTGCAGCTGACGCGCTATCCTCGTCTTCAACATCTTCGTGCTCATGAAGAATCATTCGCGATCGAAGCGTCGGAATAACACTCGATTCGCTTGGTACACACAAAAATAACACCGTGTTTGATGATGGTTCTTCAAATGTTTTGAGAAGTGCGTTTTGCGCTTCGAGCGTGAGCTGCTCGCATTGCAACACAATTATTTTCGTGCCACCACCAACAGATCGACGAGATTGGAGCGCTGTAATATGCCGCGCATCATCAATCCCAAGACTTTCGTAATGCTCCATGACAACATCTGGATTGTCAACTACCGATATAGTGCGTTCCTTCGCAAACCTACCAATGACACCGTCACGAACTGCATTACTCGTGCCAATAACCAAATATGCGTGGTGATCAAAACTCATGCGGTTAATACTAACACTAAATCTGCTGTAGAGGTCCATTGAAACACAAGAACACAACATCCCGCCCATAGAACCTCAATTTTGAGATGAAGTTCAAGGAAGAAATGAGGAACGAAAGGAGCGGTATGCCTCATACCGCGATCGAGTACCGGAATTTCTGACGCGGAAATTCGCTCAAAATTGAGGTTCTAGCGTTTTGCAATGATTGCCTTTCTGTACACATCCAAATGCTCAAGCGCAATCCCCGTCCCCTTCACCACACAAAAAAGTGCATCATCCGCCAAATGCGCTTTCACACCAGTTCGTCGATACACAAGTTCTGGCAAATTTCGCAACATCGACGATCCGCCCGTCATGATAATCCCCTTGTCAATAATATCTGCTGCAAGCTCGGGTGGTGTCTCTTGAAAAACATCTTTGATCGCCTTGATCATTTCGCGCAACTGACGACTAACTGCTTTCACAACTTCATTCGTTCCAATATCAACCGATCGCGGCAATCCGGTCACTGTGTCTCGTCCGCGAACGCTCATTTTGAGCTCATCATCAACCGGTAGTGCTGAACCAATTTTGATTTTAATCTCTTCGGCTGTTTTATCACCGATCGCCAAATTGAAGTTTTTCTTTACATAGTCGGCAATTGCTTGGTCAAGTTTATTCCCCGCAACCTTTACTGATTTGGCAGCAACGATACCACCGAGCGAGATAACTGCTGCGTCTGTTGTTCCACCACCAATATCGACCACCATATATCCTTCTGATTCATGAATAGGAATGCCTGCACCGATCGCCGCCAAAATTGGTTCCTTAATAACGTATGCACGTTTTGCGCCCGCTTTCTCTGCTGCTTCAAGCACCGCTCGTCGTTCGGTCGATGTCACACCTGCTGGTACTGAAATCAATACCTCTGGCTTGATCATGTTCCATCGTCCGAGTGCTTTGGTAATGTAGTACCGAAGCATTGCCTCTGTCACACGATAGTCTGCGATCACTCCATCTTTCATTGGTCGATATGCAATGATCTCGTCTGGCGTCTTCCCTACCATTTTCTTTGCCTCTGCTCCAACTGCCAAAATCTTGTTGTCAGTAATCGATACTGCAACCACTGATGGTTCATTGAGTGCAATGCCCTTACTTGGCGCAAATACAAGCACATTTGCTGTTCCTAAATCGATCCCCAGCTTATTATTCCAAAACCCCATAGTGGTACTACTGTATATCGTTTTTTATCTGGCGGCAAATACAAAATCAGGCCCGTCGCCACGGAGCCTGACCTTTGGGCGGAATGATACACCCAAGAATATGAACACACAGAAGCACGAAGAGAAAGAAGGCCATTACCAGAATGACCAAAGCTTCCTCCACAAAGTACCTGATGAACTTCATGAGAGAAGCCTGTCCGGGTCGACGCGCCAGTCGATCTGCCTCAGCGTGATCACGTAGATCACCGACATACAGAGTTGTGACAGGAGCAGCACAGCTCCAAGCGTTATGATGGACACATCGTTCAAAAAACTACTGCTCGTCACCATCGAACCTCCTCGTTTTCTTGTTTCTAAAACACACTCTACACCTAAATTACTCGACGTTCAATACGCGCACCAATTGACCGCAATTTCTGCTCAACACGTGCATACCCGCGATCAATTAAATACACATTGTCGATCACCGACTCACCTTCTGCGATGATTGCAGCAATCACAAATGCAAGCCCTGCGCGAATATCCGGACTACGCAAATGACGCCCTTTGAGTGCTGTTGGTCCGTGAATTGTCGCGCGATGACTATCCCAATGATCCACTTTCGCTCCCATTCGTTCAAGATCGTGCAAATACGCGAGTCGCCCTTCGAAAATTGTTTCAAACAAAAGTGTTTCGCCAACAACCTGCGTCAGCAAAACCGCGAGTGGCGCTTGAAGGTCTGTTGGAAAGCCTGGATACTCGTGCGTCTTGATTGTCATGTGAACTGGATCTTTTGACATCCAACCACCACGAACCATAACACTATCGTCATGAATGTCGTACGACACACCAACTCGATCAAACACATCAAACAGTGCACGCAAATGATCTGGATTACAGTTCGTAACTGTCAATTCAGTTGCCGCGAGAGCGCCAACAATCAAATAGCTTCCCGCTTCAAGTCGGTCAGGAATGATCGCACACGTCGGCGATGGAGTTGCAATGCGTTCGCCCTCAAGACCATCAATCGAAAGTGTTGATGTCCCGACACCATGAAGTGACACACCACACGCAGTCAAAAAATCACAGAGTGCGACAACTTCCGGTTCATGTGATGCATTAAAAATTGTTGTTGTCCCTGTTGCGCCGAGCGCTGCCAACACCAAACTTTCTGTTCCAGTTACGCTCGGCACTTTCATAAAATACTCTCCACCAGTGAGCTCCTTCCCTCGCACAACATACATGTCATCTTCAACCGATACCGTCGCACCAAGCGCTTCAAAGCCGCGAATAAAAATATCAATTGGTCGCTCACCGATCACACAACCACCCGGATGTGGAAATCGTACTTCACCCATGCGCGCCAACAGTGGCCCTGTCAAAATAACTGACGCACGAAACCGCTTTGACACTTCTGGTGTTAATGTGCTGCTCATCGGACCGCTCGTATCAATAGTGACCTTCTCCCCACTTCGATCAACTCGGACACCCAAGTCGGCAAGTAATTCAAACATACGCTCCATGTCTTCAATCTCTGGAACATTGGTATAGGTAACTGGCGCATCACACATAAGCGAGGCCGCAATAACCGGTAGTCCAGCGTTTTTTGAGCCATCTACAGCAACACTACCAGAGAGGGCACGCTTCCCCCCAAGACCCTCAATAATGAGTTGTTCTTCTCCACTCGACACGCCCACAACTATAGCATGAGCGCAAGGCTGTACACCTGTGAGTTTTGTGCTATTCTGTGTGCCACATGAACAAGAACCGAACGAGTATCCTGTTGGGAATTGTGGCGATTGTCGTCTTTGTAGCGCTCGCTGCATTTGTACGAGAGCGCTTTTTGGCAGCACGAGTTGTCCTCACCTCAGTCCCAAATGGCGCAACAATTTTCATTAATGGAAATCCACGTACAACCATCAACAATGATGGTGTTGTATCTCTCGCACTTCCAATTGGCTCACAAGAAATTGGTGTCGACCGTGAAGGTTACTGGCCGTGGGTTAAGACTGTTTCGCTTGATGCTGGTTCAACATACACATTTGCACCGTTCGTTGTGCCGCGTGCACTAAACGCGGAAGGGCTTCGCTCATCAAACCCTGACCACGCGTCAATTGTTGCTGCACTCGACAATGCAACAATTCCAACTCCAACTGCACCAACAGCAAGCAGTGATGGTAATGCAGAAATGTGGCTCGATGGCGAAGAAATTATGCTCCGATGGAATGGCGTTCCTGCCGAAACTCCCGCCTTTATGTGCGACCCTGGATGCGAACCTACACACACGATCACCAAAATCACCACACAAATTCGATCCCTCAGCTTTTTCCCTGGCCGCAATGACGTGATTATCATTGCAACACTCGATGGTGTGTTTGCACTTGAAGCGGACGACCGCGGCATCCAAAACTTCCAACGCGTCTACAAGGGTGAACTGCCTGAAACTGTTGTCGTCGCAAACGACCTCTACATTCGCGACCAAGAACGTCTCGTCAAAGTGATTTTTGAATAAATTACGTAACTAGTTTACGCTTAGGAGTATGTATACGATTACTGTTGCTCCAGTGCGTCGTGGGTTTGGCGTTGATGGATTGACGTACTACCACGCACATCCACTTCCGCTCGGCAGTGTCGTCAGCATTCCACTCAAAAAACAAACGGTGCTTGGTGTTGTGATCAGATCACGTTCGGTCACTGACGCAAAGGCGGTGTTGCGCAATGCAGATTTTGCACTCAAAAAAATTACGGCATCGCACGGTGATGCGCTTTTTTCAGAACAATTTATGGCAGCCGTAGAAACGGTTGCTCACGAACATGCAACAACACTCGGCGCAACACTTGCTGCACTCACTCCAAGTACCCTGTTGCACGCATTCGCTACGCCACCTATCACCTACACTCCCCCAAACCTCTACGAACTCCAAGGCATCCAAGATACCCGTACCAATCGATACGACTACTATCGACAAGTAATCCGAACCGCGCTCGCAAACAACCGCTCAGTCTTACTTGTTGCACCCACCTATGCAGACATCAATCACCTCGAGCAAAGTCTTTCTCGTGGTATTTCATCGCGCGTTATTGCAATCCATGGTGGGTTGACTAAAAAAAAGCAAATCGCTGCGTGGAACACCATCCGAGAATCAAACGACGCGCTCGTCGTTATTGCAACACTCCAATTTGCATGCGTACATCGTTCTGACTACGCTGCATTCATTCTTGAAAAAGAGGCTGGTGCGGCGCACGGAACACATGGACGGCCATACGTGCATGCACGCACAATTATCCCGCGGATCGCAGAAGCCTACGGCGTACCATGCATTATTGGTGACACATTATTAACGACAACGACTCGATACCACCTCGAAGCACATCCCGCAATCCACGAACCGCACCGAATTCGCACACGACATGACTCAAGTGCGACGACGTCGATCGTGCCAATGCAGAACTACCGTGACCAACCACTTTCAGACGAAGCGCTCACACTTCTTACTACTCGAGATCATGCCGCTGTGTTTGTATCACGGCGAGGTATGTACCCACACACTATTTGTGGTGACTGTGGCACAACAGTGACCTGCACTAATTGTGATACGCCCGTTGTTGTTCACGGCACTACTCCCGAGACGCGCGTGTTTATGTGTCATAGATGTCACCGACGACGAAGTGCCAAGGAGTATTGTTCAGAATGTAGTAGTTGGAAATTGGTCCCGCTTGGTATTGGCAGCACAACAGTTTCTGAATACCTCAAAAAGGCGTTTCCTGATCGAACAATTATCCAAATTGATAGTGACACCACAACAACACACCGACAAGTCGAACGAGCTATGGAACAGTTTGCAACCACGCCCGGTGCTATTGTTGTTGGCACTGAAATGATGCTTCCCTATCTAACGACAGTTCCACACACCATTGTTGCCTCGCTCGATAGTATGTATGCACTTCCTGATTACCGAACGTATGAACGCATTGCGCGCATACTACTCATACTTCGAGAGATAACAACCGCACATCTCATACATCAAACACGTGTACCAAACACACTCGCCGAATACGCACTTGACGGCACACTCGCACCACTCTACACCGAAGAAATTACCGCCCGACAGCAGCTCAATTTTCCGCCACTCACGGTGCAGATTAAATGCACTGCTATCGGAAGCGAGTCGGCGGTCGAAAAAGCAACGATTATTATCGAAGAGCTGTTTGCTTCGCATCATCCAATCACCTATCCCGCATTTCGTTCACGAGTTAAGAATAATTATGTCGTGCATACACTCTTTTCGGTGCCACGTGATGCATGGCCAGACGATGATGTCATCGAACGATTGCGGGCACTTCCTCCACAAATTCAAATACGTGTTCATCCAGAAAGCACACTCTAAAGTAGCTATACACAGGGTTATCCACTCTAACGAGCATTCTGACCGCCAACTAGCACCAACTGTGCATAACCAATGCACATATTCAAGTACGATACGTTTGACAGATTGATGGTAGTTGCTACAGTGGACACAGTACTGGTAACGCATCATCTCGCTCGTGTGACTTTTGAGAGCTTGCTCTCGAGAGTCACATGAGCGAGGGGGTACATCGTTATCAGTACGCTGAAAAGGATCATCTTCGGATGGTCTTTTTCATTTTTACTGCCAAACCTGTTACAATTGCCGATATGAGTGAGAAGCTTTCAACCGATAGCTACAAAGGGGTGCGTGATTTTTACCCTGAAGATCAATACATTCAGGACTACATTACTGCCGTCATGCGTGATGTTGTCGAACGTTTTGGTTATGTCGAATACAATGCGTCGGTACTTGAACCAACAGAACTGTATGCTGCTAAAACTGGTGAAGAGATTGTCGAAGAACAAACCTACACATTTGTTGATCGTGGTGACCGTTCAGTGACACTCCGCCCAGAAATGACCCCGACCGTCGCCCGAATGATCGCTGCGCGTAAGCGAGAACTTCCCTTTCCACTTCGATGGTATTCAATCCCAAACCTTTTTCGATATGAACGACCACAAAAAGGCCGCCTCCGCGAGCACTGGCAATTGAATGTCGACCTTTTTGGCATTGAAGGTATCTTTGCTGAGCTCGAGGTGCTGACAATCGCACACGCTATTATGACGTCATTTGGACTGACCGATGAGCAATTTGTAATCAAAATCAACGATCGAAGACTGGTCAATCAATACCTCCGCGATGCAGGTCTCGATGAAAATCAAATCCATCGCATGCAAAAATTGATTGACCGAAAAGATAAAATGGATGCTGATGCGTTTCGCGCGGAGTCACAAGCAATTGCGGGAGATGATTTTGTCTATGACCCACAGCCATCAGATGACGTAACCATGGTGCTTGATGTATTCAACAATGCCGGCATTACAAACATCGAATTTGATCCTGCTATCATGCGCGGGTTTGATTACTACACCGGCATTGTGTTTGAAATCTATGACACGAGCGCCGAGAATAATCGAGCACTTTTTGGCGGCGGTCGATACGACGATCTACTTGCTATTTTTGGTGAAGAAAAGGCTCCTGCCGTTGGGTTTGGTATGGGCGACGTTACTATTCGTGATGTGCTCGAAACATACAACCTACTTCCCGACTATGTCTCACCAACCGATCTCTACCTTGTCGTTGCAGCCCCCGAACACATGATACAAATCGCGACACTTGCCAACGAACTTCGAGAACAAGGGCTCGCAGTAGCGCTCGGTAATCCAGATAAAAAAGTTGGCGACCAGATCAAGCATGCCGACAAGCTCGCGATACCGACAGTTATTGTTGTTGGAGACCAAGAACTTGCCAACAACACGTTTACGATTAAAGTGCTTGAAACTGGTGAAGAATCAACAGTTGTGAGAGAAGCGATTGCCAGTTTTTTCACACCTAATCCCTAACGCTTACAGCATGCGCACCGTTGTTTTTGACATTGAAACCAGTAACATTTTTGCCGACGTTGGGAGTAATAATCCAGCGGATCTCGATATTGCAGTTGTTTGTCTGTGGGACTCAGAAACTGATTCGTATCATAGTTTTACGACAGAACAGTTCAACGAACTATGGCGACTACTCGAACACACCGACATACTTGTTGGTTACAACTCTGATCATTTCGACGTGCCGCTGCTTAACAAATATTATCCGGGCGATCTCTCACAAATCAAAAGCCTTGATTTGATGAAAGAAGTACAACTCGTCATTGGGCGCCGTCTCAAACTCGACAACATCGCCAAATGTACACTCGGAACCAAAAACGCAAAAAGCGCCGACGGACTGATGGCGGTTGAATGGTGGCGAAATGGTGAATACCAGAAAGTAATCGACTACTGTATTCAAGACGTCAAAGTTACAAAACAAGTTATGGACTATGCGCTCGAGCATGGACATCTCAAGTACAACGATGGCCCGCACAAAAAAACTGTCGAACTTGATACGCGCACGTGGCTTGAAGCCGAGAAGGTTTCGATGACCCACACGCTTGGTTTTTAATCTCTTTTCAAAAAAATTAAATGTGGTATACTGCTCCTTGGATTTCGGTACCAAATTCAAAATAGAAAAAAGGAGCGTGCATGAAGGGAGTTTCCCGAGCCGCGAAGCGAACCCAACGGAAAAAGGTTAGCCAGCGGCGACAACGACTCGGAGCAGGGTCTGTGATGGAAGCAGTCCAGCGCGACATGCTTCCGGAAGGAGCGCAGAGGGATACCTCGGGTATCAGTCCGGATCTCTCGAAAGAGAGAGAAGCACTCTGCAAGCGGCTCCAACAGCTAGGCCACGTGCTCGACCAGGACGAGTACCCGATCAGACCCGACAGGGCAAACTAACACCGCGGTTGACCATAGCGTCAGCTGCGGTCAACTCGTTTTAGAGCGCCAACAAGATAAGCAGCGCAAGCACGACTCGATACCACACAAAAACATACAATGTGTGGTTTTTTAGATATGAAATCATGAAGTGAATTGCAGCGAGCCCAACACCAAATGCAATGAGTGCCCCAAGAGCAACACCTCCCATATCAATCACTTCATTTCCACCAAAAAGATCCATTGATTTCAGTGCACCCGCACCAAGCAATACCGGCAGCGACAAAATAAATGCAAAACGTGTTGCCTGTTCACGATCAAGACCAAGTAATAATCCTCCTGAAATTGCAGATCCACTTCGAGAAAATCCAGGAATAAGCGCAAGTGATTGAAAAAGCCCTATGACAAAAGCACCACGAGTGGTGAGTTCTTTCGGTCGCAATCGTCGACTGCCATACTCTGCGATCACAAACACAATCGATCCGGCGATCAGCGCCCATGCAACCGCATCCGCACTTCGAAATAGTGCAGTCAGCATGTCTTCAAACAAGAGCCCCAGCATTGCAGCTGGAATACTTCCCACAATAAGTGCATAGAGTAGTCGTCGATCACTCTGAAGAGTTCGAATAAGCATGAGCAAATCGTTTCGAAAATAGACAATCACTGCAAGCGCTGTTGCGACATGGAGCATCACATCAAAGGTGAGACTCCCGACCATCTCTCCACCAAGCCATTCTCGCACGACAATCAAATGTCCCGACGAACTCACCGGCACAAACTCGGTAATTCCCTGCACCAATCCAAGTAGTATTTCCAACATATTCTTCAATGATACAATGGTGACATGGAAAAACGAAGCAATCCATTCATTCCAATTGCAATCCTCGTTGCTGGAGTGCTCGTTGCTGGAGGATTATTTTTGAGTAGCATTCGAGATGCTAATACTCAGTATAAAGATACAGATACGACACCTCAGTTTGATTTCAGTGAACAAACTCCTGTATCAACTTCAGACCATATTCTCGGCTCGCCCAATGCTCGAATTACCTTTATTGAATATGGTGACTTGGACTGTCCGGCATGTAAAAGTATCCACCCACACCTCACGCGGCTTATTGAACGATATGGCAAAACCGGCACTGTTGCGTGGGTGTTTCGACATTTCCCTATCGAGCAACTTCATGCTGGTACAACGTACAAAGCAGCCGCAAGTGAATGTGTTGCAGCACTCGGTGGTGAGCAAGCGTTTTGGCAATTTATTAAAACTGTATTTGAAACGACTGGCGAGCAAACAACCGATCTTATCGACCTCGCCGAAGCAAGTGGAGTGTCGCGTGATGAATTTCAAGCATGTGCTGTCTCGGGACGATACATTCCGTTTGTTGAAGCGAGTTATGAAGAAGCACGCGCGATTGGTGCGCGCGCAACTCCATTTGTGATTATCACCTATCCGGAGGGCATCCCGAGCGCAGCAATTTCACAAATTGAGCAAGCCGGCAGTGAACGTGGCGAGACCGGCGCAATTGTCGTTGCCAACACCACGACTATTGTCATGCAAGCAGCATTTTCATACGAAGTCTTCGACGAAATTGTACGCGCCTTACTTTTCTAGTGCATCATAGTGCGCATCCCACAGTATCGACATTCCCTATCTGTACACGTACTATCCCAAAACGATAGCTCGCGAATTGCATTCCCTACCTCGGCGATAGTCTCGGCTAATTCCTCCACTTCAGCATCGGTAATTTCAAATCGTTCTTGCTTAAAATCTGGCTCAACAAAGTCAATCTGACCATATTTCATCGCTCGATTCCCCTGTTCTTCCTTATCAAAAAGTAACTTATAAAAAATGAGCTGCCGGTAATAATTACCATTTGAGCTTTTGGTTTTCCCCATAATTGCATTCCGTGTCATTGGTTTGCTCGTCTTGTAATCAACCACTGTTACATCGCCAGCTTCATTCATATCGACTCGATCCAAAATACCCCGCAACACAACACCGCCAACCTCAACACCCTTGATTACATATTCGACAAACAATGCTCGGTTTGCGTGATTATCTACATGTGCGTCAAAATATCCTTTGAGTGCATGTTCGCCTTTTTTCAATAACTCGGCTTCTTCGTGCGGTTCACGAACTCGTTTCTCTAAATCGTTTGTGAATACATCAAGCGCATACGTCACCGACGGTTCACCGCCCCCTGCATGTTCAAAACTTCGTCGGAGCGCTTCATGTATCGCACTTCCATATCGTTCATATTTTGTTTGTGCTTCAGGAACTCGAATAAGGTTACGGAAGAAGTACTTCCACGGGCATTCCAAATAATTGTTTAGTGCCGTTACTGACAGTCCTTGTGATACAAATAACTGACTGAGAAATTCTTTTTCTTGTTTGGTACTTCCCTGCTCTCGTCGATCAAATTTAGCAACTGTTAATTCTTCAGCAAGTTGGGCGAGCTCGTCTTTGATGTCGATTTTTTCAATATGTGCGTCGTCAATTTCAGATATAAATTGTGAGGAAATTTGTGTGGCTCCATCGGCGCGTTCTCGTGCATAACTTATGTGTGCTACGTGTTCAGCGCGAGTAATTGCGACATACATAAGTCGTCGCTCATCATCAATTGTTTGTTCAACTCCGCCAACAGGGATCGTGAAGAGGTTTCGATTACGAGTGTTGCCCCACACGCCATCGACAACGCCAATGATGAATACCTCGCTAAATTCAAGTCCTTTGGACTTATGTGCAGTCATCAGTCGAACGGCATTTGTGTTGACACGCCCTTCACGCGCTTTGATTGCTAAATTGTATCGTTCGATCAGATCAATATGATCCAAAAACTGACGAAGTGTGAAATAGTTGTGTCGTTCAGCGGCCTTGTTTGCCTCCTCAAAGAGCTGATCAAGTCGGTAGACCAATTCTCCTGATTGTGCGTGGGCAAGGATCATAGCTAAATAACCTGTTTCGTGAATTGTTGCCTCAAACACATCTGCCACATTTTTGTTTTTTGCCATGTGCGCCAATGATTGGAGCACTCCAAAGACCGTACGTGCTTTTTCTGGTTCGGAAAGTTCCAAGCTGGCAATCAGCGCTTCATCTTGAAGCACATCAGCAAGTCGTGTCCGCTCGTTTCGGCAATACTCTGCCAATTTGTACACATCCAAGTGTGGTACATCTATAAAATGCATAAACAATACCTGAAAGAGCAATTCGTCATTTCGGATATCGTCTATCGTCCGAAACAAAAGAAGCAGTTGCTGAATATGAACATCCGCCAAAATGTTTTGATTCGATTCAATGACGTACGGCACGCCAATCCGCTCTAATTCACGCGCAACAGGAAATGCATCTTTATTGTTGCGATACATGATTGCAATATTTCGAGGTTCAATACCACCTTCAATACGCTCCAGAACTTGCTTCCCTACAAATGCGTGCTCGAGTTCGACCGTATCGCATTCATAGAGTTTAATTTTTTCAGTTGTGTCCTTGCCACTTGCTGTCAATTGAATACGTAGCGACTCTTCAACCTCACCACCGCTCGTACTGATAAGTGTGTGCGATGCGTCCAAAATCGCCTGCCCCGAACGATAGTTGTGCGACAACTGGACCAATTGTGCATCAGTAAAGCGATCCTTGAAATACAAAAAGTTGTCGAGGGATGCCCCCTGAAAGCGAAAAATGGCTTGTTTTTCGTCACCAACAATAAAAAGGTTCGGTGAGTCATAAAAGCTCGAGAGGAGCTCAAGGAGGCGATTTTGCGCGGTGTTGGCGTCTTGATGTTCATCAGCCAAGATATATTGGAATCGTTCTTGGAGGCGCAATCGCAAATCTTCATCATCTTCGATCGCACGCACCACTTCCAAGATCATATCCTCAAAGTCATAGAGTTTGAGCTCGGCGAGCTGCTCTTCGTACTGTCGGTACACTTCGAGTAATTCCGCATTCTTGAGAATACTTTTCTCCATGTCCCGATACGCCCCTTTCATCTTGCCCTTGTAGCGACCGGTCTCGTACACTTTGTCGTCAGCTGCGTCAAACTCGGCGCGTTCTTTTGTTAGTCGCTGTTCGAATTCGAGAACAGAAATATTTTCTCGTTTCAATGTATGGATTGTCGAGAGCGCTGGGCGAACATAAAAATATGGATCACCATATGGACGCATTTTTTCAAATTCACCGTTTACAATTATGCGCTCAAGAATGCGCACCTGATCGACTTCAACGGCACTTGTTGATCCGATAATTCGTGGAAAGTGTTCCGGATTGTCGCGAATGACATCGTTACAAAAACCATGAAATGTATAAATGCCGACTTTGTATGCGTCGGTCCCAATGATTGCGGTTAGTTTCTCCCGCATCGACAAAACACCGCTTTCTGTAAATGTGAGTGCGAGGATTGAGCTGGGGTCGGTGTCGGTTTGGCGTAAAATGTTTGCGATCCGAAGCGTCAAAATACTCGTCTTTCCTGTCCCTGGACCCGCAATCACCATGACCGGCCCATCTATGGTGTCCACTGCCTGCTTCTGTTCAGTATTCAATCGCGCATATAATCGCTTAAATTCCGCCTCCATGCGTGTATTGTAGCATCAGTTGACAAGAGATCTTAAAATATGTAGCATCTCATCAGAAGCATGGTGTCATGCTCTTGCACCTCATCAAGAGCACTAACGGAGGATTCAGTATGAACGCTTTGGTTCTGGCCTTGCTGGCTCAGCTCAACGACAAGATCCGCCTCTTCGCTGGCATGGCAACACACCTCGACTCGTTCAGTCGGGAAGAGGTTCTGAGGAGGTACGCCAACGCCTTCGCTGAGAAGGATGAACCCATGGTCGTGCTCGTAGAGCGCGCGAACCTCGGAAAGAGTACGTGGTACATCGTCGAGAGCGAAGACCAGATCTGGGATCAGCTACGGATGCTTTCTGGCAGCCGTGGCATCGGTAGTGTCATGGCGATCCCGCTCTCGATCTGGGAAGACATCCAAGACCAGATCGAGATCGATCACGACTTCAGGCAGGAGCAAGCGGCCTAGCCTGTCTCATCTGCCCCCCATCTCCGGCCGGCCCCATTCCAAGGGTCGGCCTTTTGCTTTGCTTGATTTTTGGCGCTGGATGAGTAGTATTGCCTTAGGTGTTCTTTGCAGTGAGCTGTTTGCTGCACACCTTTTCCAGGTGCCCGGACGGGCTCAAAGACCGGAGGTCAGAAAATGAAGCAAAAAGAAGTGAAGCAAATCTGTAGACTCTTCAAGGATTTCCCCCAGCTTTGGGCCATCTTCCCCGAATGGGATCCAGAACACATTTCTATCTCAGTATGGGCTTTTACGACCCCAGGGACGCACGATGCGACATTTCCCAACCCGGAAAGTGATTTCTGGGTCTACTCTGAACGAGATGGGAAGCGCAGGATGCTCAAAGTGGAACCGTCAAGAACCTGGCGTCGTGAGTCACCTTGGTCAGTCCGCCAAATCATCAAGGACGCGATCAAGCAGCACAGGATCCCTTCAGGCAGCATCAAACTGCTGTTCTGCAGTGATCGTCAAACACCCTGTGTACTCATCCAGCGCGGAGATAAGAAGCACGGTTTCTTGTCATTAACCCTCTGACGGGTTGCACACGCCGGTTCCGAAAGGAGCCGGCCATGCTTTTTTATAAGCACTTTCTCAAAAACTTTTCGTTTAAGATGAAGTTCGAGGCGCGCACGAGCACCGGAACGAGCGCTACTCGGCGTAGCGTGAGTGAGGAGCGGAGTACGCAACAAAGAAATTCGCTTCAACGAGAAGTTTTAATAATTTTTTAGTTTTCCAGAACGTTGATGCTGGCGAATCTTCTCATGCGCCTTCGCCTCAATCTGTCGAATTCGCTCTCGCGTCACACCAAACTCCTTACCAACTTCTTCGAGCGTGTGGTTAATTCCATCCATCAATCCGCTTCGCATTTCCAAAATCTTTCGTTCTTTTGGTGAGAGCTCGTTCAAAATCTCTTCAATTTGTTCTGAAAGAATACGTCGATTTGCCTCAGCGTCCGGTGCTTCAACTTGTTCATCAGCCAAAAAGTCACCGAGTGTCGAGCTTCCATCATCTTCCTGTCCAACCGGCGTTTCGAGTGACACGGTGTTTTGGTTGATCTTTTCAATCTGGTGAATTTTATCCACCTCAAGTCCCATCTCAACTGCAATTTCCTCTGGCACTGGGTCGCGCCCCAAGTCTTGTGCCATTTGGTGATGAATACGTTTGTATTTAGCAATCGTCTCCACCATGTGAACCGGAATACGGATCGTTCGTGACTGGTCAGCAATCGCACGCGTAATCGCCTGACGAATCCACCAAGTCGCGTACGTTGAAAACTTGTACCCCTTTGTCCAGTCAAACTTTTCAACCGCCTTAAAGAGTCCGAGGTTTCCTTCTTGAATAAGATCAAGCAATGTCAGATTAGGACTTCGGTTGGCATATTTTTTAGCAATTGATACCACCAATCGCAAGTTAGCTCGCGCCAACAAGTTCTTCGCCTCCTCATCACCTTCTTCAATTCGCTGTGCCAAGTCTCGCTCGTCGGCTGCGGTCAACAAATCATACTGACCAATTTCCTTGAGGTACATCTGAATAGAATCGTGGCCAGCTTTTTCGCGACTGTACACATTTTTCTTTGGCTCCGGCGAAAGATCGAGCATACCGCCACTTTCAAGAACATCGATCCCTTTGACATTGAATTCTTCGTAGAGCTCTTCAAGAAAAATGACATTATCTTCGATCTCAGGAAACTCTTTGAGGATTTCGTCGTACGTGACAAAGCCTCGCTCCCCTCCTTTAGTGAATAGTTTCTTTGCTTTTTTCCAGAGCAACGCTTCTGCCTTGCTCATTTTTTTAACTGCTTTTTTGGCAGCTTTCTTTGCTGCTTTTTTTGTTGCTTTCTTGGTCGCCTTTTTTGCAACTTTTTTACGCGCCACTTTTTTTCGTGCCGCCTTTTTTGCTGTGCGCTTGCGTGCAGTTTTTTTGACTGCTCGCTTCGTGCGCGTATTCTTTTGTGTCTTTTTCGCTGCCATTGATACTATGAATGATGCGTCGCAATTTTCTGAGTGAGTGCTTCGAGTGTGCGTTGCTGTTCGCCAATTGCTTCAAGCGTCTTGGTTGCGCCATCGTCGTCACCTGCACGTTCGAGTTGTTGCAACTCACTCCGCAAGCGCACGATCTCGGCATTGACCAATTCACGTTCAAGTATTAAAAAAAGTTCATCGACGTAGAGCGACAGCGCGCTTGAATCTTCAAACGTGCTTTCTATCTCAAATATATGTGCATCAACAAACGCATCTCGATCGACTGTTCGACCAATAAGCGCATGTAGACGTTGTTCCCACTCGGATGATTGCCCCTCATCCTTCGACACCAGTATAGCACTCTTAATTTGGATGGCAATTGCGTCGGGTCGGCTCATATGTGGAGAGTCCTCGACAGAAGGCGCCATATCAGACTCTTCGAAATTAATCTCGTCAAGCGTTACTTTGGCGACCTCTTCTGCAATAACCGCTTCCCCAACTTTAAGCTTTTCTGCAACAATCTTGATGAAGTGTGCACGATCGATACCGTCGTCAATTCGAGCAACAAATGGCAGCACCTCGGTGCGGACTTTTTTCTGATACGCTCGATCGTCAGACGTATGTGTTCGTAAGTATGCGAGCATAAACGGCACAACGTGTACTGCGCTCTTTACAATCTCTTTCCACTCTTTAATGTCCCGATTCACAATATCTGCTGGATCACTGCCATCGGGTAACGCGGCTACTTTCACGTCACACCCTCCGGCAAGTGCAAGATGCGCGCCACGTGCCATTGCATTAATTCCCGCTCTATCAGCGTCAAGTGCAAACAATACGTTGCTCGTCATACGTTTGATAAGCGTGATGTGTCGCTCGGTAAGTGCGGTTCCTAGTGGCGCAACCGTGTTCGTATACCCCGCCTTATGGCACGCAATGACATCAGTTTGTCCTTCAACCAAAATGGCCGCGTCCAAACGTCGCATACTTGTCTTTGCTTTGTCATATCCATACAAGAGTGACGATTTTTGGAACAATGCCGTCTCAGGCGTATTGAGATACTTCGGAGCAGAATCATCCGCACCTGGCAACACCCGTCCTGAAAACCCAACCACGCGACCACTCGTGTCGGTAATAGGGAAAATGATCCGATTACGAAAGACATCATACACTTTGCCCTCTTCATTTTTCTTGATCAATCCAACAGCAAGAAGCGCTGTTTCAGTTACGCCTTGCTCGGTAAAGTGTTCATACAATTTTCGCCACCCATCTGGTGCATATCCAATCTGAAAAAATTGTGCCGGCTCTCCATCAAGTTCGCGCGTCTTCAGGTACTCCTTCGCAACACTACTCTTTTGAAGGCACTCTCTAAAATACGCACTCGCGCGAGCAAGCAACTCCAAGTGTTCGTTTTTTTCAGTTTGGTGTGCCGGGTCAATTCGCTCTATTGTGACACCCGCTCGATCAGCGAGTAGCGTAAGCGCACCAAGGAAATCAAGGCCCTCGTAATTTTGAATAAACGAGAACATGTCTCCTTTGGCACCACATCCAAAACAATAATAGCTTTGGCGTTCTGGCGAAATAAAGAAGCTCGGGGTTTTCTCTTTGTGGAATGGACAGTTCGCTTTGACGTGTTTTCCCGCCCGGTGGACATCAATGTAACTCGAAATAATATCAACGATATCGAGTCGTTCTTTGATACGCGCTACCGTGTCACGTCCTTCCATGTGCTATTCGTTAGCCTCTGGTCGGTACCGAACTTCGTCAACGTACTCCTTTTTTGGACTTCCTTCAAAACCGGTTCCGGCTGGAATGAGGCGACCAATAATAATGTTCTCCTTCAATCCGTAGAGTCGATCTTTTCGACCGCGCACCGCTGCATCGATCAATACTTTGTTGATTTGTTGGAACGATGCTGATGAGAGGAAACTGCTTCGAGTCAATGCAACTCGAGTAATACCAAGGATCATTGGTTCGTGACCGATTTCTTCTTTCGTCTCTGCTTGTACTCGCTCAAACTCGGCACGTTCAACAATGTCACCCACTGAGAATGCTGAATCCGCTGGGTCGGTAATCTTCACGCGCCCGAACATTTGTCGAATGATAAGCTCGATGTGTTTTCGCGCTACCGATGCACCCTGCATCTCATAAATCCTACTGATTTCTCGAATAATATATTCTTGTGTTTTCTCAAGACCGGCAAGTGCGAAGAGGTGCTTGAGGTCAGCTGCTCCGTCAGTCATCAAATCTCCTGCGGCAACCGTATCATTCTTTTTGACCAATACGACACGTTGATATGGTACTTCGTATCGAATAGCTTCTGCTTTCTTTTTCTTGCCTTGCGGCACGTCTGGCAATACCTCGATGAATTTATCACTGCCCTTTTCTTTAAGATCAATGACTGTTCCGTTGACATCCGCCATAACACCTGGCGCTTTCGGCGGTCGGCGCTCGAAGATTTCTTCGACACGCGGCAAACCTGACACGATGTCACCACCTTGTGATGCAGTACCTCCTTGGTGGAATGTACGCATCGTAAGCTGTGTTGCTGGTTCACCGATTGATTGAGCCGCAACTGTTCCAACTGCTTCTCCAAGGTTAACCAATTCGTTAGTGCCAAGGTCGCGACCATAACAGGTACGACAAATACCATCGACAGTCTCACACGTCATTGGTGAACGAAGCACAACTTCCTTCACACCCTTTGTTTCAAGTAATTCTGCTTCTTCAGTACCAATGTACTGCCCTCGCTTGAAGAGCATTTCACCTGACTCGTCTCGTGCGGTGTCTGCCAAGATGCGTCCGATTGCATTTTTGCTAATTGGCACGTCAATACCACTGAGGCTTTCGTGCTTCACGACAACACCATTTTTGGTCTCACAATCTTCTTCGGTAATAACAACGTCTTGTGCAACGTCAAAGAGTCGGCGGGTAAGGTACCCCGACTGCGCGGTGTTGAGCGCGGTGTCACCAAGCCCTTTACGTGAACTGTGCGTGTTAATGAAGTATTCAATTGGACTAAATCCTTCACCAACTGACGAAAGAATTGGAAACTCAATTGTTCGTCCAGTTGATCCGGCGATCAAACCTTTGAGTCCTGCCATGTTCGTGATCTGTGAGAGCGATCCTCGCGCACCTGACTTCCACATGTCTGCAACTGGTGAGTTGTTGTCGAGCGATGCGTCGATCAATTTTTCCATGTCTGATCGAAGTTTGTGCCAGATCTCGGTGTTCATACGGAACTTCTCGTCGCTACTCAACAATCCCTCGTCGTATTGATCGTTAATAGTGTCTGAAGCGGCTTGTGCCTCAGCAACCAATGTCTTTTTCTTCTCAGGCACTGATACGTCTTCGAAACCGAACGTCACTCCCGCGTGTGTCGCGTATCGGAACCCAAATGACTTAATCTTGTCCAAGATTTTGGTAATGGCTTCAGTGTCGTATCGAGTAATAACATCACTGATCAAACTCGCCATGATTTTCTTGTCAATAATGTCATTGATGTACGGATAGTCGTTTGGTAACACTGTGTTAAACAAGAGTCGTCCAACCGATGTCTCAAGAAGCGTTCCTGCAGAAGCATACTCTGCATACTTTTCTTTGTGTCCATCAACACGAACTTTGATCCGTGCGCGAAGTGAAAGATCGCCAAAGTCATAACTCAAAATTGCGCTGTTTGGTGAGTCGTAGACATTGCCTTCGCCGTTTTCACCATCAACAATTTTAGTCATCCAGTAACATCCCAAAATAATGTCTTGGTGCGCAACCGATACGATTGGTGATCCGTTACCTGGTCGGAGGAGGTTGCGGTTACTTGCCATAATCATTTCAGCTTCTTTTTGTGCTTCAACAGAAAGTGGCACGTGGACCGCCATTTGGTCACCGTCAAAGTCCGCGTTAAAGGCTTGCACCACAAGTGGGTGTACTTGGATTGCATCACCTTCGATCAACACTGGCTTGAATGCTTGAATACCGAGTCGGTGAAGTGTCGGTGCGCGGTTCAATAATACATAGCGGTTGTAAATAACTTCCTCAAGAATTTCCCATACCTCTGGTGCTCGATCATCGATCAATCGTCCCGCACCGCGGATATTGAAGGCGTGTTCTCGAAGCAAAAGTTTGCTGATGACAAATGGTCGGAACAGTTCGAGTGCCATGTGTTTTGGCAGACCACATTGGTCAAATCGAAGCTCGGGACCAATCACAATTACTGATCGTCCTGAATAGTCGACTCGCTTACCGAGCAAATTGGCACGGAAGAGACCCTGCTTACCACGAAGATTGTCTGAAAGTGACTTGAGTGGTCGACGCTGTGCTTGACTCATGACTGAGTACGCACCATTTCCTGCACGCATCGAGTTGTCGATCAGTGCGTCAACCGCTTCTTGTAGAATTCGCTTTTCGTTTCGCAAAATAACTGCCGGCGCGTGAATGTCGATCAATTTTTTGAGTCGGTTGTTTCGGTTGATCACCCGTCGATAAAGATCGTTAATGTCACTTGTTGCGTGTCGTCCACCCTCAAGCGCGACCATCGGTCGAAGCGCAGCAGGAATGACTGGCACATTCGACAAAAACATCCACTCTGGTCGTGTGTTTGATTGCAGCATTGATCGGATCAAACTCAATCGCTTTTTCAATTTTCGTCCTTCGGTCACTCCAGTATTTTCAATTGCTTCAACGGTCTCCTTTTCAAGTTTCGCAAGGTCCATTTCTGAGAAAATGTGATGGATCGCTTCAGCACCAGTCTCTGCTTCAAAAAGGCTGCTGTACTTCATTGCAAAATCTCCGTACGCAATGTCGTCGATGATGCTGTGGAGTTGAATACTTGCGATGTCACGCTTGGTACTCATGTATATTTCCTTGAGCGCTGCCTTTGATTTTTCGTCTTGGAGTGTTTTGGTCTTGCTCTTGTATTCAGTCTCAAGATCTTTAAGGAGTCGTTCTCGTTCCCCTTCGTCAACATGCGTCACAATGTACGCCGCAAAATACACCACCTTTTCAAGTTGTGGTGAACTGACGCCAAGAAGCATTGCCATTCGTGATGGAATGTTTCGGAGATACCAAATGTGTGAGACAGGAGTTGCGAGCGTAATGTGTCCCATGCGCTCACGTCGCACGATGCTGCGCGTTACTTCAACACCACATTTTTCACACTCAATACCGCGGTATCGGATACCTCGATACTTTCCACAGTAACATTCAAAGTCTTTCTCTGGTCCAAAAATCTTTTCATCAAAGAGACCATTCTTTTCGCTTCGTTGTGTTCGATAGTTGATCGTCTCTGGTTTCGTGACCTCACCGTATGACCAATCGAGAATTCGTTCAGGACTTGCAAGCTGCAACGTCATGGTGTTGAAGTCTCGTGGATTGGTGTGTGTCTTTTTTGTTCGTTGTGTTGACATAAACTAGTGAATGATTAGTGGATTAGTGTGCGAAGCGATCAGCGTCAATGTCGACATCGAGTGCCAACCCGCGAAGATAATGCAGCAATACATTGAACGACGCTGGTGCGTGTGGTTCACGAATTGGTTCTCCTTTTACGATCGAATCAAATGCTTGTGATCGACCAACGATGTCGTCTGACTTAATTGTCAACATTTCACGAAGTGTGTGTGCAGCTCCATATCCCAAGAGTGCCCAGACCTCCATCTCTCCAAATCGTTGTCCTCCTCGTTGTGCACGTCCACCAAGTGGCTGTTGAGTAATGAGTGAGTACGGACCAATTGAACGCATGTGCAACTTGTCTTCCACCATGTGGTGCAATTTCAACATGTACATGTACCCAACCGCGATGTCATTTTCAAACTTTTCGCCAGTCCGACCATCAAAGAGCGGCATCTTTCCACTTTCATTAAAGCCTGCCTTCTTCAATTCTTCCTTAATCTCGGCTTGTGTTGCTCCGGCAAATGCTGGCACCACTGCTTGATAGTTCAGTGTATGCGCTGCGAGTCCGAGGTGGAGTTCAAGGATCTGCCCCAAGTTCATACGGCTCGGTACACCAAGCGGCGTTAGAATAATGTCAATCGGCTCACCATTCTCGTCGTATGGCATATCTTCCATTGGCAACACTTTCGAAATAACACCCTTGTTTCCGTGTCGTCCTGCAAGCTTGTCACCAACTGAAATGGTTCGAAGTTGTGCAACTTCAACATAAATCTTTTTGAGTACTCCTGACTCAAGTGGTGTCGAGTCATCTTCTCGTGTGAAGACTTTCACATTGACCACGCGGCCACGCTTGCCACTTTCGAGTCGAAGTGATGTGTCTTTCACGTCTTTTGCTTTGTCACCAAAAATACTTCGCAAGAGTCGTTCTTCTGGTGTCAATTGTGTCTCACCTTTTGGTGTTACCTTTCCAACCAAAATGTCTCCTGGTCGTACTTCCGATCCAACCCGGATCACTCCTTCTTCATCAAGGTTACGGAGTTTTGCTTCACCCACGTTTGGAATGTCGTGTGTTGTTACTTCTGGACCAAGTTTGGTGTCTCGCACGTTACAGATAAATTCTTCAACGTGAATACTGGTGAAGACTGCGTCGCGCACCAATCGCTCTGAAATAATAATCGCGTCCTCAAAGTTGTATCCGCTCCATGGCATAAATGCGACACGTACGTTTTGTCCCAATGCGATTTGTCCATTGTCGGTTGATGAGTTGTCCGCCAAAATATCACCTCGCTTGACCGTATCACCAACATTAACAATTGGCCGATGTCGGAATGCAGTAAAGCTGTTGGTACGTGAAAATGTTACGAGTTCGTACTCATCTTTTTTGCCATCTTTTGTTTTAATAACAATCGTTCGTGCATCAACATAGTCAACAGTTCCCGCGTTCTCTGCGATCAAGAGTCGTCCTGAGTCACGTGCTGCAGTTTCTTCAATACCAGTTGCAACAATTGGTGCTTGTGGACGAATACATGGAATTGTCTGCTTCTGCATGTTTGAACCCATGAGCGCTCGGTTTGCATCGTCGTGGTTCAAGAATGGGATCATCGAAGTCACCACTGAATATGCTTGGTTGGTTGCCACATCGACGTACTCGACTTCTTTTGGCGTTACTACCATTGGTCGTGTTTGGTATCGAACGTCAACTTTTTCGTCAGTAATAGTGCCAGACTCGTCAACATGCACGCTTGCGTCCGCAATATGGTACTGCTCTTCTTCGAGCGCGTTCATGTAGCTTACTTCGCCCGTTACTTTTCCGTTGACTACTTTTGCGTACGGCGCTTCGATCATACCGAAGTTGTTGATACGCGCATACGTTGCAAGTCGAAGTACCAATCCAATGTTTGGTCCTTCCGGTGTTTGGATCGGACAGAGTCGTCCATAGTGACTCGGGTGCACGTCTCGCACCTCAAAGCCGGCTCGCTCTCGCGTCAAACCACCTGGCCCCATTGCTGAAAGTGTTCGCAGATGCTCGACTTCGTGGAGCGTGTTTTCTTGTTGCATGAATTGCGACAACTGGTTTGTAGTGAAGAACTCTTTGATCTGTGCTTGGAGTGGTCGTGGGTTCACAAAGTTAATTGGAAGCGTTGTGTCTGATTCAACAATCGACATACGATCTTGGATGTTTCGCTTCATTCGGGTCAATCCCACACGAACTTTTTGTTGCATCGTCTCACCGATGTATCGCACTCGTCGGCTCGACAAGTGGTCGATGTCGTCTGGTCGTGCATCTGGCGCGTGGTTCAATTCAATGATGTGCTTCAATGTTTGCACCACGTCAGCAAGGTTCAATGTTCGACGAGCAAGTTCTTTTGCATCAGTACCAAGCCCGAACCGATGGTTAAATCGAAATCGCCCCACTTCAGATAAGTCGTATCGTTCATCACTAAAAATACCATCGAGTAGTTCTTTGGCGTTTTCAACCGTTGCCATGTCACCGTCCCGAAGCTTTCGATACACTTCGATATACGACTCGTCGAGATTGTGTGCAACATCATTTTCGAGTGTTGCTTCAATATATTGTTCTGCGTGTGGGACACCGGTAAACAAATTACGTACACCAGCATCGTCGTTTGCACCAAGAATACGCAAGAGCGAACTCACTGCAAATTTTCGTTTGCGGTCAATTCGTGCCCAAAGCACGTTATTGTTGTCAGACTCGATCTCAATCCATACTCCTCGTGATGGAATGATCTTTGCGCCGTAGAAATCGTCACCTTTGATGTTTTGGTTTGCGAACAAAATACCAAATGATCGAATGAGTTGTGGCACGATCACACGCTCGACACCATTGATGATAAACGTACCGTGGTCGGTCATCATTGGTACATCCGCCAAGAAAATTTCTTGCTCTTTGGTGGTATTGAGTAACTTGTTGTGGAGTTTTACTTTTGCTTTGAGTGGCGCGTCGTAGGTGCGCTTGAGATCCTTTGCCTCAAATTCATTGAGTTTCGGACTGCCGATTATAATTCCTGAAAATGACAGTTCGAACTTCTTGCCCGAGTAATCTGGAATTGGTGAGAATTCCTTAAAAATATCAGCGATCCCGTCTTTTTGAATCCATTGAAATGACTCCAATTGTGCCTCAACCAAGTTTGGAATGTCGGTTAATGGCTTCTTGAAGCGTGAAAAATGCTTCTGCTCTAGTTGCATGCCCCTATTTGTGTATTATCGCGATAGACGCGCAAAGCCGAGCACTGGCAAGTGTCCAGCGCCCGTCGTTATTAAAATTACCCCATCCCCTGTTACTCAATCGGAGTTGACTTCCTATTCTACGCGGTTTTGAGAGCATGTCAAATACGCTCTGCTATGACATGTGGATAAGTCTCTGTCAATAACTTCTAGTTACCGCCAGCACACACCGAGTTTCCTGCGTTGAGCCAATCGGCATCTGCTCCTGAATAATTCACACTACAGTATTTTGGCTGCTCACCCAGTTCAAAGTGGACCGCTGAATATCCTCCATCGCCCGCTGCCACATCTGCGTTTGATGCATGCTCGAGACGCGCACGAACCCCAAAGGTTGTATATTGGTTGCCTGAGTCAGCATCGTATTCGTACACATACGCGCCACTCGGATCACACGGTAATTGTTCGATATACTCAGCAAGCTCTGTTTCAAGTGCCTGCCATGCCGCATTACCAGTACATGCCGCGTCTAGGCTCGATGCGCTATCGATGTTTGGATATTGCGAGTTTGATGCAAAATAGAGTTCGAGCGCGTTGACCATTTGTCGCATTGCATTAATACGTGATGCATCATTTGATCGAATCTTCGAGTCAGTTGTTGTTGCAAAAATGACTGAAGCGAGCAGAGCAATGATACCGATAACGACGAGTATCTCGACGAGCGAAAATCCACGATTGTGTGCGTGTGTGTTCATATTATTGAAGAGTGCTCGGATCAACGAGTTTGTTATTTTCGATAATAAGTGCAGGGATCATAAATGCGGCAACAATTGCGGCAAGTGAAAGCATGATAAGCACGAGCGCGACAATCGGGCGACTCACATGAAGTTTGTCCGCAATCCAAGCCACAATACCAGGCGGCGTATTGCTTTTGGCAATTTCACTATAGAGTACGCTACTGTCTTGCTCGTCACCAAATTGTACCTTGTCCATATCGTTCATATCTACAGTGTACACCCTTTCGTTACTTGGCTATTTTCTCAATGTGTATAAGCTTCTCGCCGCTCATTTCTTCAAGTAACTGCACCACGCGGAACATGTCTACGTTGATTGCCATACCGTCCTTTTCAGAATAGTAACTCCATGCCATGTCGTGTGATGGCTGGCCGACGAGTGAGAAGTTGTGCGGTGACAACGTCGTTACGTTACCTGCCTCATCACGAACTTTAAGTTCTGCGCTTGCGGCTGTGTCTTCAGAGTAGAGCTGGACACCGTTGGTGATCGAAGTGCTTGGTGCTGTTCCATTGGCGATTGCGAGTACTTTTGCGGCGTTGGTGCCGAAGCTAGCTCCACCAACCCCAAGATTATTTCCAACATAAAAATCTCCATTCGTATCAAGCTCTGCTCTTTCATCACCACCAGCGTAAAAGTATAGTGCATCTTGACCCATGAGACCTCCATGACCAGTTCCAACAAGCCAGTCACCTCCACCACTTGCATCAGAATCAAAGTTTATTCGTGCTTGACTATTACTACTATGAATCTCAGCTGTAATAGTTCCGCTACCCCCAACAAGAAATGGCGCCCCACCAACCTCCCCAATTCCAATACCACCACCGGAACCAATATAAAGCTTTCCTGAATCAAACGCATTACCTGTTCCTAATTCAAGTCCTCCAAATGAATTTTTATATCCAAAATAAAAGTCTGTTCCTGCACCATCAAACGCAAGTGTCGCGTTTTCAGCTCCACCATCACCTATTGTTATTTCAGGGTTTGTTCCGCCAACTTGTAATTCATCACTTGGAGAGGTGACACCAATCCCCACATTCCCCGTCGTATAATAAATATCCGAACCACTCGTCGTCCACGGACTGCTGCTTGTTGATGCTGTAGAGAGACACACGCCACTCGTCAAGCAAACATCGCTCGTTGCAAGCACTTGTCCGGTTACTGTCAGTGCTTGGCTTGGTGTGCTTGAGGCAATACCAAGTCGGTTGTTGGATTCGTCCCAAAACAGTGCGCTGTCTTGTGAGAACAAATCACTACTGTCTGCAAAGAAGAGTCCACCACTGGTTGGGCTGGTGCCACTCGCATTTGCTCCGATGGCTTGACCCAGGTTGAGTGGTGAGACACTACAGTTGGCGTCTCCAGGAGAGCATGTTGGATCGAGTGTTTCAGCGGGACGGTATTGTGAGGTTGGGGGTGCAGCGTAGAGGACGACTCCGCCGATGAGGACGAGAGCTCCGATTACAATTGTCTGAATATACCGCCTCATATCGCTTCATTTTACACTACTGCCGTCAAATACTATCAACAACCTACGGTGCAGTGGTTGTCGCTACCCACGTTGTGTTGGTGCCCACCATTTCTAAATACTTATACCGCACCGTCCCCGCATCGTTAAACTGAATGATGAACTTGTCGT
>ERZ869936.261-NODE-261-length-57162-cov-14.796505_pt1 | contig 57162 bp, 36 predicted proteins | sample MGYA00520876_ERZ869936 | MGnify/ENA primary metagenome ERZ869936 (study PRJEB32218, sample SAMN09650985) | biofilter metagenome | isolation source: enrty point of leading RO module | place: Saudi Arabia: Thuwal, RO plant located on Red Sea | collected 2016-02-17 ... | reverse complement strand
TTGCTGCCGATGTGGCGCTGGAAGGCTTCGAGCTGCTCGTGGTCCCGCGGGCACAAATAGAGGTGTACGTGGTTGCTCATCACGACGAGGTCGTGGATCGCCATGCCGTAGAGCAGCTGCGCCCTCGCGATGACGCCCTTGATCAGCGCGTTGACGCGCTCGCCCGGCCGCAGCAGGAAGCGCGACTGGAAGCAGCGCATGGTGACGACCATCGGCTTGCCTGGCGGGACGAAGCGTGGGTGGCGGGGCAAGGGACGGACCTCCGGCGGGGGAGTAGGTCAGCGTCGATTCGCCGACCTGCTCCCATCAGAACGGAGCCGCTCGCCGCGAGCTGACATCGGAGCGGTGCAAGGTCCCCCGGCGACGAGACGCCTGGCCGGCGTCGCCTCGGGATCGAGCCCGCGGCGATGACGGCTACCAGGCCCACCAGCACTTCCTGACCTCGGCGTCGGGCGGTGCCCTGGGGTACGCTGACCTGGACGTACGACGGCGTCGGCAATCGCCTCACGGGTGCCCACCGATGAGACCCAGCTTCCAACCCGATCGACTCGCCCGCCTTCGCGACTGGGCCGACGCCTATGTCGAGCGCGAGGAGCTGCCCTGCATCGCGGTGCTGGTCGGCGATCGCGACGGTGACTGCTTCGAGCACTATTCGGGAGTCGCCGGACCGAGCGCCGGTGTCATCGGTCCCGACACCCTGCTGCGCATCTATTCGATGACCAAGCCGGTCACCGGAGTGGCGCTGCTGCAGCTGGTCGAGGAGGGCGCCCTGCACCTCGACGACCCGATCGGCGCCTACCTCCCCGAGCTGGCGGATCTGCGGGTGCTGACCGGCGGCAGCTTCCACGGCATCGACAGCGAGCCCGCGCGGCCGGTGACCATCCGCCATCTGGCGACGCACACCTCGGGCATGACCTACGACTTCTTTCCCCACGACCCGGTGGCCTCGCTCTACCGCGACGCCGGCGTCACCGGCGGCCTACCGGCGCCGAAGCACGGAACGCTCGAGCAGTGGACGAGGGCCCTCGGGCAGCTGCCCCTGGGCGCCCAGCCCGGCGTGCGCTGGCAGTACAGCGTCGGCATGGACGTGCTCGGCCGCCTGGTCGAGGTGCTGCGCGGCCGTCGCTTCGGTGAGGTCGTCGAGGAACGGATCCTCGCTCCGCTCGGCATGCGGGACACCGCGTTCTGGGCGCCCGAGGAACGGGCATCCAGGCTCGCTGCGCTGCACCGTCGCAAAGCCGATGGAGGCCTCGAGGTCATCGACCCGGGCGGCGCCGAGTCGCCGCTGGCCAAGCCGGCGAAGATCGACTTCGGCGGCGGCGGCCTGCTCTCCACGCTCTCGGACTACGCTCGCTTCGCCCGCGCCTTGTTGCGCGGAGGCGAGCTCGACGGCGAGCGCATCCTCGGCCGCAAGTCGGTCGAGCTGATGGCGAGCAACCACCTCCCGGCCGCCCTCACTCCGGCACAGGGCGCGGCGCCGATCACCTCGCTCTCCAGCATGCGCTGGTTCCGGGGTGCCGCCTTCGGGATCACCGTCGCGGTCACCGAGATCCCTGCCCGCGACGGAGTCCCCGGCTCGGTCGGCGCCTTCGGCTGGGGCGGTGCCGCGAGCACCCAGTTCTGGGTCGACCCCCACGAGGGACTCTTCGCCCTGCAGGCGACGCAGTTCCTGCCCAGCGGCACCTATCCGCTACGGCCCCAGCTGCGGGCGCTGGTCTATCAGGCACTGGACTGAGTCTCCGCCGCGGCGCTCTTCGGACCAGGAGCCGTGGGGTCGTGCGACGGCCGCGACGCCCGAGGGTGGTGCGGCGATCGCTCAGGGATCGGAGCACGGGCGCAGCGAACAGCCCGCCAACCTGCCGCCGCGTGCTGCTACTGTTCCACCTGCAACTCCTCTTCAGCTCGGAACGTAGCTCGACACCGGAATGCGGATCGTCGGGCGACGACTTGCATCCAGCGACCGCGGGCGTGCGCCGCGGTCGGTCGGCCGGCGGCCCCGACAGCCGCCTGCAGGCTCTCTACGCGAGCTCCCTACGATGACCTGCCCTCCCCTTCTGTGCTCCCCCGGATCGAGGAAGTCCGTCGCCCCCCGTAGCGACGTCGTCGCACCCGGGCGGCGTCGACGCGGCTCGCCCGGAGCGCTCACCTTCTTCACTGCGCTGTTGCTGGCACTGCTCGTCGCCCCTCCCGCGCTCGGCGACGACGAGGTGCACTGGCTCGGCGAAGGTCGCTTCCTGATCCGCTATCGCGAACGCAATACGAAGGACGTCGCCGCCGCCATCGCCGAAGCGCGTGAGAAGGCCGCGGCGCTCTGTCAGCTGCGCGGCGCCGCCTCGTTCGCCATCGACGAGGACGAGCTGCGCGAGCGGCTGCGCGAGGAGTTCCGTGAGATGTCGGTCGACGTGGTCCTGTTCGACGAACCGCCGGGCGCCGCCACCGTGCCGCCCGATGGCTACGCGGCAGTGCGGCCGTGCACCGGCGAGGCCGACCGCAAGGCGCTCGCCTCGATCGCGAAGGCGTTGCGCAAGGCGGGAATCGAGGCGCCGAACGACGACGGCGGCGACTGACCCCCGCCACCCTCTCTTGGCCCGCGAGGCCTCAGCCGCCGAGGGAGAGCACCCGCCGCAGCCAGATCGATCCCGAATGGGTGTCGTGGTCGGCGACTTCCACGGGACGGTAGTCCGGCACCGTGCGGCGCAGGAACTCCTCGTCGTAGTGCCGCAGCATCGGCGGCGAGAGCACGATCTCGAACTCCCGGTTGAAGGCCAGGAAGGCCTGCAGCAGCATCGCCTCGGTCCAGAACAGCGGCCACTTGGAGCGGAAGACGTACTGCTCGGCGGGGTGTGGCACGTTGTACGGGAAGTGGATGTCGTGCGCGTGCACGTTGACCCCGGTCGCCAGGCGCGGCAGGACCTCGAGATACAGGTGAGGCACGTCGCCGTCGATCTTGACCACGTGGGTCGAGTCGATGAAGAGCACGTCGCCGGCGCGCAGCTCCTCGAAGCGCGACATCGGCACCGACTGCACCGGCTCCGGCAGCACCTCGACTCCGGGCAGGGCCCGCACCTCGGCGCTGGAGTAGGGATCGATCGCCAGAAGGTCACACGGCCTGCCGTCTCCGGCGTTGGCCTGGGCGGCCTGCACGGCGTACCAGGTCGAGATCCCGGAGCCGATCTCGATGTACCGCGCCGGCTTGAGATGGCGCAGCATCAGGTAGAGCCACATGCCGTCGTGCACGGTGAAGCCGGGGCCGAAGCCCATCTGCTTGACGTCGGCGTAGGGCGGCAGCCGGCTGTACTCCGCGTAGTAGGCGGACACCAGCTTGGAGGCGCGCACCTGCATCTCGTCGAGGTCGTACTCGACCCCGATCATCTGGCTCGGCCGGTCCCAGCGTGTGCGCGTCTCGGCCAGCTCGCGGCGCGACGGCAACGGCGAATAGTAGTCGCTGGCCCGCGCGACGTTCAGTCCGGCCGACTCCAGCAGGCGCACACCGGCGCCGAGCAGGGCACGGTAGAGGCGACGCAGCAGGTTCATCGGTCGCTCCGCCCAGAGGCGTCAGAGAGCGTGCACCCGCGGCCTCAGATCGGCTTCGATCTCACCTTCGTGGATGCGCCGCTCGAGCTCCGCCAGGCGCACGAAAGGCGAGCGCTCCAGGTGATCCCGACGCAGACCGAAGCGACGGTAGGCGTCGTAGAGCTCGCGAGCGCTCCGCCGCGCGTCCCACTGAGGCTGGAAACCGGGCAGCTTCTCCTCGATCTTGCGGAAGTCGACGCGGTAGCTGCGCGCGTCCGGACCGGCGTCGGACGCGATCTCGACCCGGGCGCCCGGCACCGTCTCTGCGACGATCTCGGCGAGCTCGAGAATGCGATAGTTGTGCTCGCTGCGACCGACGTTGAAGGCCTCGTCGTGCACCAGCTCGCGCGGCGCCGCCAGGGCGGCGAGGAAGGCCCGGCAGATGTCCTCGACGTGCACGATCGGCCGCCAGGGAGTGCCGTCGGAGAGCAGCAGCACCCTGCCGGTGGTGTGCGCCCAGCCCACCAGGTTGTTGAGCACGATGTCGAGGCGCAGTCGACGCGAGACACCGTAGGCGGTCGCGTTGCGCAGGTAGACCGGCGAGAAGTCGTCGTCGGCCAGCTCTGCGAGGGCGCGCTCTAGGTTCACCTTCTCCACCGCGTAGGGCGTCACCGGCCTGAACGCGGCGCTCTCGTCGAGCATCTCGTCGCCTGCGGCGCCGTAGGTCGAGCAGGACGAGGAGAATAGGAAGCGGCGGGTCCCGCCCGCCTTGGCCAGCTCGGCGCAACGCAGCGAAGCCTCGAAGTTGATCTGCCGTGTGAGCGACGCGTCGAGGTTGCCCAGCGGATCGTTCGAGAGAGCCGCGAGATGGATCACCGCGTCGAAACCGCGCACGTCGTCGGCCACGAGGTCGCGCAGGTCCTTGTGGATGCGCGGCACCTCCGCGAGCGGCGGCGCCGCGGTGAAGTCGGCGCGCTCGTACAGCGAGCTGTCGAGACCGACGACCTGGTGGCCGTCTCGCAGCAACATCGGGACGAGAACCGCGCCGATGTAGCCGTCGTGTCCGGTGACGAGGATGCGCATGGAAAACCAGTCGATGGGATCGGACGGCGCCGGAGCCTTCGGCCCGACGTCGAGGCCGAAGGCCTTTGATCGCTGCAGTCTAGCCGTCTTCTCGACGACGCGAAAACGAGCGGGTCGGCAGGTGCCGTGGCGAGATACGCGCTGGGTACATGGCGAGCAACGTGGAGAGGAGCGATCCGAGACCCGGCGTCAGCTCGAGCCGGGCCGGCGACCGATGCACGGCCGACCCCGTAGACCGTGCGTGGCGCGGGGCACACGCCCCTCACCACGAAAGAGGGAGCCTCCGCCGGACGTGCGCCGGGCCGAGAGCCATGAGCCCGGGTCCTTCATGAGCCACCAACTGCGCCCGCAGAGGCATCCCGTCTGACGGGCGCCTCCACGGGCTCGCGACGGCGTTCATGGAACTTCCGGGCTAGGCTGGGACCATGAGGTTCCGCGCCGCCGGCCTGACCGGCCTCGCCATCGCCCTGCTGCTCGCGGCGCCGGTGGTCACCCTGCGCCACGTCTACCTGAACGACCTGCGCAGCGTGCCGCGGGTGCTCCTGCTGTGCCTGGGGACCGGTCTCCTCTACGCCTTGGCGGCCGTTCCGCTGGCGTGGCTGGGGGATCTGGGACGCTCGCTGTGGGTGCGCTGGCGAGGCGCGGGCACCCCCGGCGAGCACGGTGGCGGAGGGGCGGGGTCTGCCTCGCAGCCAGCACCGGTGTCAGCCGCCTGGCCGTTCGCCGTCTGCCTGCCCTTCGCCCTGCTGATCGCGCTCTACGGCGTCACCTACGAGCAGACCGTCGTGTTCCGGCCGCAGGCGTGGGCCGGGATGCTCGCCTACCTCCTCGCCGCCGCCGGCTTCGTCGTCGCGGCCTGTGCGGGTATCTCGCTGGCTGCCGCTCGCGTCGCTTCGGCGATCTCGCGCGAGGGAAGGCTCGGCCAGCTGCTGGCGATCGTTGCCGGTCTCTGGCTGGTGGTGCTGGTGGCGACGACGCTGGTGCAGCCCACGCCCGAGGAGCCCGGGCCGCGCACCGACCTGGCGCTCGGCGACATCCGGGTGAGGCCCGACGACACCAAGGTCGTCGTGGTGGCGCTCGACGGCCTCGATCCGGTGCTGCTCGAGCGGATGATGGCCGAGGGTGAGCTGCCCTTCCTCGCGCGCATGACGGAGCGCGGGGTGTGGGGACCTCTCGCCACGATACCCGACGCCAACTCGGCGGTGATCTGGGCGTCGATCTACACCGGGCGCACGCCGGACGAGCACGGAGTGCACGACTTCTACCGGGTGCGACTGCCGCTGGTCGGGCCGATCTACCCCGCCCACCGCACCGCCTTCAAGGAGCTGCTCGGCCCGCTCGAGCGCTTCGGCGTCGCCGCCAAGGTGCCGATCGAGCGGCGCGATCTCACCGCCGTACCGCTGTGGGAGATCGCCGATCAGCTCGGTGTCTCGACCGGCGTCGTCGACGCCTACCTGTACTCCTATCCGGCCTTCCAACCGACCCATCCCGAGAGCTGGTTCCTGACCTACGGGCTCGACGCGTTCGTCAACTCCGCCGACGAGAACGGCGGCGTCGGAGCCGAGGAGATCGGCCTCTACGTGCAGCCACCGGACCTCTTCGCCGCCGCCGACCTGCCTCGCGCCGAGGACTTCCACTGGCAACGCGCCGCCATCCTCGATCTGCTGTCGCGCCGCGAGCAGCCGCGGCTGCTCAGCTTCTACACCCACCAGCCCGACGCCCTGCAGCACGAGGCCTGGGCCGAGGTGGAGCCAGAGAGGTATCCACCCTGGCAGCGTCCTGCCGCCGACCAGACCTCGATCCGCGACCTGCACCGCGAGTTCGACATCTTCCTGTCGCAGCTGGTCGCGGCGTCGGATCCCCGCTCCGCCTTCCTGGTGGTGTCCGATCACGGACACGTGGCGACGCTGGCTCACCGTCTGGCGACGCAGCACCGGCACGGCCCGCCGGGAGTGCTGCTGGCCTGGGGCGATCCGATCCGCCAGGGCGTGCGCCTGGAGGGTGCCACCATCTACGACGTCGCTCCCACGGTGCTCAGACTGCTCTCGCTGCCCACCACCGAGGACATGCCCGGCCGCGTGCTCGAGGAGGCACTGCGTCCGCAGTTCCTGCGCCGCACCACCGGCCTCCGGATCTCCAGCTACGAAGGTCTCTGGACACCGCGCATCCAGAGCGGCGAGCGCAGCGAGGCGATGCGGCAGCGCGAGATCGAGAAGCTGCGCGGCATGGGATACGTCAACTGAGTCGAGGGCCTCGCGCCCGGGCCCTCCGGGGGGATGGCCATCGCCCGGGCCTCCGCGACCGTCCGGATCCAGCTGCTCCCCTCGTTGTCCAGGTCGACGATCCGATGCGCACACTCGCCCCGAAGACCGCAGCGAGTCGGCGGCGTTCGCACGCCGCGGCGGCGATGCTGTGCCTCGGTGTCCTCTTCCCGGCGGGAGCCCGGACGCAGACCGCGGCCGAGATCGGCGGCTGCGCAGCCACCGTGCCGAGCACGATCCTCGACGCCAACCCGACGAACTACCAGGCGGCTCTGGCCCAACTCGGCCCCGGCGTGCTGGTGCGCCTCGCGCCTGGCACCTACGACGACGGCTTCTCACTCACCGGAGTGCACGGGCTGGAGAACGACTGCGCCATCGTCGAGGGCCCGGAAAGCGGTGCTCCGGCGATCGTCGAAGCGCGCCAGCCGATCTGCTGCAACACCATCGAGCTGCGCGACTCGAGCTACCTGGTGCTGCGCCATCTGACCGTCGACAGCCTCGGGCTCTCAGGGGTCGACGGGGTCAAGGCGCAGGACGCGGATCCCGTACACCACGTCACCCTCGAGCACCTGACGCTGTTCGGTCAGGGCGGCGGCCAGCAGACAGTGGGGATCAGCACCAAGACCGAGGCCTGGAACTGGGTCATCGCCCACAACCGGATCACCGGCGCCGGCACCGGCATCTACCTCGGCAACTCCGACGGCGACGACGAGTTCGTGCGCTCGCTCATCGAGTTCAACGTGGTGCTCGACCCGATCGGCTACGCGATGCAGATCAAGCACCAGAACGCGCGCGATGCCGGCATGCCGAGCTTCGGGACCACCATCGTCCGCCACAACGTGTTCAGCAAGCAGAACGGGGCGTCGACCGGAGGCGACGCGCGTCCCAACCTGCTGCTCGGCGCGTGGCCCCCGGGCAGCTCCGACCGCTACCTCGTCTACGGCAACTTCTTCTTCGAGAACCCGACCCCCGAGGCGCTGCTGCAGGCGAACGGCAACGTCAGCCTCTACGACAACCTCTTCGTCACCAGCAACGGCTCGGCGGTCGCGCTGCAGCCGCACACCGGCGGCCCACCGCAGGAGATGCTGGTGCTGCACAACACGGTTCTGGCGGTCGACGAGGGCATCCGCCTCACCTCGCCGGCGGCCGGCTTCGAGCAGCGCATCGTCGGCAACGCGGTGTTCGCGGCCCAGCCGATCGTCCAGCCCGGTGGCGCGGTCGTCGAGCGCGACAACCTCGTCGCGGCGCGCGCCGACGCGCCGCTGCACGTGCAGAACCCGTTCGGCGTGCTCGCTGGACCGACCAACCGCCTCGACCTGCACCCTCTCACCGGTGAGCTGCAGATCGTCGCCTACGACCTCGGCCTCGCCGGCCCCGTCGAAGCGGCGCTCAGCGATCTGGACCGCGACTTCAACGGCCTGCCGCGACCCACCAGCGCTGCCACCTTCGTCGGCGCCTACGCCACCGACGGCGCCAACCCCGGTTGGCTGCCCGAGCTCGACGAGAAGGTGCTCGTGGGGGCGCCGCTGTTCGCCGACGGATTCGAGTCGGGCGACGCCTCGGCGTGGTCTGCAACCACGCAGTAGCCGACGCCCGCTCACTAGGGGGTTGCTGAAAAAGTCCTGTGGAGCCTCGCGCGGGGATCTGCGTCGTCTGGTCGTGGCGCGGCCGACGAACTCGATGCGGTGCCATCGTGGAGGAGGCCCAACGCGGCCAGACGGCGCAAACCCCCACGCCCTGTGGGTTTCGGCGGCGCCCCACCATCTCCTGCGTTGCGCTCACTCTACAATGGCACCGCATTGCCATCGCTCGCGCGCCACAGGATCTGCGCGGGGCGGCGCTCGAAACGAGGCCCACAGGACTTCTTCAGCAACCCCCTAGGGGTCCCTCGGCGAGCAACTCTCGCCGAAGTGCTCCACGAGTCGGGCGACGAGCCACCAGCTCGTACGCAACCGCGATACCTCTGCTGCTTCCTCCCCCTTCAGGGGGTACGACCGAGGAACGACCGTCAGGGTTCGCAGGCTCACACTGCCGATCGTGCGGCTCAGCTCGCTGCCGCTCGCTTCGGCGTGCGGGGTATCCCAGTCATCCAGCTCGTTCCAGGGGGTACGACCGAGGAATCAGGTTCAGTCCTCGCAGCTCGACTGGCTCCGGTGCGACTCAGGTCGCGACCGCTCGCTACGGCGTGAGCGGGTTCCCAGTCATCCGGCTCGTTTCGAAGGAGCTGAGCGGGTGTCTCGCGAAGCCAGATATCTCCAAGGCCGTCCCGTGCAGCGCCCCCAAGATCCCAGACTGCGACGACGCCGCTCCAAGCGCCGCCTGGTCTCCCGCCTTCGCGGCTATGACGGCTAAGCCGGAAGCCGCCGCCGACAACCGGGCGTTCCCCTCACCAGATCGCACGTCGAGCGGCGGGCGACTTCCCTCCCAGCCGTACCGGCCTCGACCATCCGCCTGAGCCCAACCTGGCCGCGGTCAACCGCCGCTCGCCCTCACCAGCGCCGCGCCGCCGCGCTCCAGAGGCTCCCCGGTCTCGCCGGGCGCATCCCCACCCTCCTCCGCTGCTCCTGCGCCGACACCCTCCACCGTCTCGCTGAAGAACTCCGCCAGCACTTCGACGAAGCGGCCAGGCCGGTCCCACCAGATGTCGTGCCCGGCGTCGGCGATGAACTCGTAGCGGCCGCGCGGGTAGAGGGCGGCGTACTCGTAGGCGGCGGCATAGGAGACGGTGTCGCACGCCCCCTGCACCACCAGCACCGGCACCTCGGTGCGGCGCATCCGCTCGCGAGGATCCTCGAGCCCGCCGAACCAGTTGCTCCAGATGTGGGCGTAGAACCCGCCGCCGCCCTCCTCGGGCGGCACGTTGGCGGGATCGCACGCGAGGCCCTTGGTGAAGCGGGTGGCCCACCGGTTGAGCTGGCCGTCAGCCTCGCGGTCCGGCATCAGCTTGACGTTCACCATGGCGAGAGCCATCGAGGCGATGGCGCGCGGCGGCAACGACCACGGGCTCATCTCCTCGCGCACGTCGATCGCGTCGCGGAACTCGTAATGCGCGGGCACGGGGTAGAGCTGTTCGGGTAGGTAGCGTCCCTCGTCGTCGAACAGCGGCGGGTTCAGGCCGCCCGGGGACGCCAGTACGGTGGCAGCGACCAGATCCGCATGGTGGGCGGTGAACCAGGAGGCGAGGACGCCGCCGTAGGACTGGCCCACCAGCAGCACCGGCCGCCCGATCTCCTCGCCCACGATCTCCGCGAGATCGGCGACGTGACGCTCGAACGAGTAGTCCTTCGGTCGCTCCAGGCGGTCGGAGAGGCCCGAGCCGATCTGGTCGTAGAGGAACGCCTCGACGCCGATCTCGCGCCCGACCCGATCGATCACCTCGACCGCGGTGCTGTGCACGTAGCCACCGGGGCCACCGTGCAGGAAGACGATCGCGGGCCGCTGCTGCGCCGCCGCGCTCGACGCACCGACCTTCTGGTAGGCGATGCGGTGGCCGTCGCGCAGCGTCCACCAGGCGGTGCGCTCGTTCGGCTCGATCGGGTCGACCGAGCCGCGCAGCGGGATCAGGAGCCAGACGACGAACAGCAGCAGCAGGACGCCGAGCGCCCGCGCCGGCCAGCGAACGATCCTCCAGGCGCGGCGGAACACCGAGACCGACCTCTTCCCACTCGTCGCATCGTTGCCCATCCCGCCAGGCCTCCCTGTCTCCGCTGTCCGGCTGCTCGGCTCCCGCCGCGTGCTCGGCGACCTCGAGCCCCTTCGTCGCTGGTTCGCCGAGAGTACGCCGGCGAACGCGCGAGGTTACCCACCGCGACGACGCCCACCGAGCCCACCGTGCCCGCCGTGCCGACCGCTGCCGCCGGCCCGACACCCTCGCCATGCCCACCATGACGCCCACGAGGGGGCGGTTTCGGGTGCGCCCGCAAGTGCGGCGCCCGCTCCGAGGTGAAGGCACAGGCTGGCGCAAGGCTCGGGCGGCCCCGCGACCCAGCCGCTCGCTCCTCAGCCCTTCACCGTCCAGCCCGGCTTGCCGGCCAGCAGCTGGCGCAGCCGATCGCGGTGATCGCCCTGGATCTCCACCGTCTCGCCGGAGACGGTGCCTCCCGAGCCGCAGGCGGACTTGAGCTCCTTCGCGAGATCTCGCAGGAAGGCCTCGTTGCGCGGCAGGCCGTGGACCACGGTGACCGTCTTGCCTCCCCGCCCCTTCTTCTCGATCCTCAGCTTGGCGACGATCGCGTCCGGCACCGCCTCCTGCCGTTTCTCCAGACACCGACACGAGCCGAGCTCGGCGCCGCAGTGCCGGCAGACGGGCCGTTGGCGCGGGTCGCTCGAGTAGGCGAGCCGGCTGCGGCCCCTGCCGCTCATCGGCCGCCGACCTCGTCTCCCTCCTGTGACCCGGCCTCGGCCTCGGAGCCGTCGTGCCCAGGCGATCCGGCGGAGAGCGCGTAGGCGACGATCTCCTGCGGCTCCTCCCTGCCTCCGAGCGCGAAGACCAGGTACTGGCGTCCCTCGTGCAGGTAGGTGATGGGCGAGCCGTCGGTGTGCGCCGGCAGCACCCGCTCGTGCAGCAGCTCGCCGGTCGCCTTGTCGAAGGCTCTGAGGTACGCCTGCTCGAGCCCGGTGGTCGCGGCGTAGCCCCGCCCCAGGCCGCGTCCGGTGGTGACGAAGAGCAGCGTGTCGGTGACCAGCACGTGGCTGCGCGCCAGCTGGCCGAGCGGCGGCAGCTCGAGCCCGGCGAGCGCCGGATGGTCGCGCGGGCCGTCGCCCAGGGTCTGCTGCCAGACGATCTCACCGCGGTTCATGTCGTAGGCGGTGAGGCGGGCGTAGGGCGGCTTGATCAGCGGCAGTCCCCGCGGCCCGGCGACGATCGGGTTGATCCGGCCGACGTAGCGGAAGCTCGAGCGCGCCGCATCGGGCGCCACCAGCTGCACCTCGGTGGGGTTGGTGAACGACGGCACGTAGAGGAACCCGGTCGCCGGGTCGAAGGCGCCTCCCTGCCAGCTCGAGCCGCCGGCCCAGCCCGGCAGGTTCAGCGTCGGCCGGTCGACCGCCGGCGGCGTGTAGATCGGCCCGTGGCGGAACTTCTCCAGGATCTGCTTCGCCTCCGCGAGCAGCTCGGGAGTGAAGTCGATCAGGTCCTCCTCGCCGATCCCCTGGCGCTCGTAGGGAGGCGGCCGGGTCGGGAACGGCTGGGTGGGCGACGCCTGCTCGCCGGGCGCCGGGCTCGGCGGCACCGGGCGCTCCTCGATCGGCCAGATCGGCTCGCCGGTGGCGCGGTCGAAGGCGAAGACGAAGCCCTGCTTGGTGAGCTGGAACGCCGCCTGCACCCGCTCGCCGTCGACGGTCACGTCGCCGAGCACCGGCGAGGTCACCAGGTCGTAGTCCCACAGGCCGTGGTGCACGGTCTGGAAGTGCCAGCGGCGCTCGCCGGTGCGGCAGTCGAGCGCCACCAGACTCTCGGCGAACAGGTTGTCGCCGAGGCGATGGCCGCCATACCAGTCGTTGGTCGGGGTGCCGAACGGCAGGTAGACCAGACCGAGCTCTTCGTCGGCGCTCATCAACGTCCACACGTTGGTGTTGCCGGTGTGCTTCCACGACTCGCCCTGCCAGGTCTCGTGGCCGTGCTCACCGGGCTGCGGCACCGACTGGAAGGTCCAGCGCAGCTCCCCCGTGGCCGCGTCGAAGCCACGCACGTCGCCGGGCGGCGCCTCGGGATGCATCTGACCGTCCGAGATCGACGAGCCGACGATCAGGGTGTCGCGGCAGGCGATCACCGGCGAGCTCACCGAGTAGCCGCGCCGCGCCACCTCCCGCCGCAGGCCGAGCGTGAGGTCGAGCGCTCCCCCTTCGCCGAAGCCGCCGACCGGCTCGCCGGTGTAGGCGTCGACCGCGCGGAGGAAGGCGTCGCCGCCAGCGTAGACGACCCTTCCCCGCCCCTCGGCGTCACGCCAGTAGGTGGCGCCACGGTGCACGAAACCGAGGTTGGCCGGCCTGCCGTGCCGGTAGGCCTCGGGGTCGTAGGCCCACAGCGTCTCGCCGCTGCCGACGTCGATCGCCGCGGTCTGCTGGTAGCCGGTGATGACGTAGAGGCGGTCACCGATCTTGAGCGGCGAGATCTCATGACTGCCCGGCTCCATGCGCCGACTCTCGAGCTCTTCGTCGGACTCGCGCAGGGCGTTGTCGGGCGACGACCAGCGCCACACCTCCACCAGCTCGGCGACGTTCGAGGCGTCGATCTGCGACAGCGGCGCGTAGCGCTGACTCAGCTGGTTGCCGGTCGCCGCCGCCCAGTCGGTGTCGGTCGGGACGTCGGCGCCTTCGTCGGCGGGCCCGTTCTCGACGGCGAGGAGCGCGCCGGCGAGAAACAGCGCGACGGCCAGCATCCCGCCAGTCCTCCGGGTAGAGGATCGCGAGTCCGCCGGCTTGGCCCGTCCACCCCGACACTGTGGCTCTGCTCTCGTCACCATCGGCCATCTCCTCGGAACGCCAAGGGGTTGCGCGCCCACTCTATGCGCCACCTCGCTCCACCTCGAGCACCCGCACCCAGTCGAAGGCGGCCGCCAGATCGCGCGTGTCGGTCGAGCCCTCGAGCACGTCGGCTGGCCGCTGGCTGTCGGAGAAGAAGAAGCGCAGCACCGGTACTTCTCGCTCCCAGACCTCGGCCGGTACGTCGATGGCGAACTGGTTCCAGTCGCGCTTCAGACCCACCTGCTCGAGGAAGCGATCGCCGAGCCAGATCGAGATCACCTGGTCGGGCGCGCCGGAGTAGGCGAGCGCGTAGGCGCGCATCTCGATGCGCACGTCGCGGGCCCGGCCGATCGGCACCGCCAGCTCGGCCTGCTCGCCCAGCGCCCACTGGAAGTGGTGCTCGGGCAGGATCTCCGGGTACGACCAGCCGATCCCCTGCAGCGGCTCCTCGTTGCCGGCGAACTCGAAGCCGAGCCCACGGGCCGCGAACTCCTGCTCGAAGAACGCCCGGCGTTCGCCCGAGAAGCGGGTGGCGAAGAGGTCCTCCAGATCGGGGAAGTAGAAGAGCGCGAACGCCTCGCGGCTCTGCTTCCAGATCGGCACGTAGTTGTGCATCCAGGTGCGCCCGTGGTCCGACTTGCGCACCCCGGCCGAGAGCAGCCAGCCGCGCTGGCGCTCGGCGACCACCTCCTGCCCGAGGTCGGAGCGCTCCCAGATCTTGACGAACTCGACCTCGCGGCCGCGCTGCTCCAGGTAGTGGCCGAGGCAGATGATCGGCCAGTCGGTCGACACCACCAGGGGCTCGCCCGGCAGCACCATGCGGTCGACGTAGCCGGCGATGTCCCGCCAGTCGAGCTTGTCGTGCGGATCGGCGAGCGCCGGGCCGATGTTGGGCAGCACCACGACGACCAGCGCCGCCACCACCAGAGCGGGCTGCAGCGCCCGCGACGCGAGCGCCGGCAGGTTGGCCGTGAAGCGGCGCGCGAGTCGCTCGCCGAGGACAGCCAGCCCGACGATGCCGAGCGTCGCCAGCAGCAGGAAGGCGGGCAGCGCCGTCGCGGTGTAGCGCACGTGATACCAGCGCCCGGTGGAGACCAGCGCCGCCAGCGATCCCGCCGCGGGCAGGACGAACATGCCGAGCCCGATGAGGGCGAGGCGACGGTATGGCGTCTCGTCCGGCGGACCCGGCTGGCCCGGCGGACCCTCTGCCCCCGGACGGCGCCACGCCAGCAGCAGCGCAACCAGACCGCTGCCGGCGAGCAGCGCCAGCAGCAGCGCACGCTCGCCGACGTGCAGCGAGGGGGTGCCGGCGGTCGTCATGCTGGCGACGAAACGCCGCAGCGTCTCCCCGCCGAGCGGCGACTCGAACACCGGAGCGGCGGCGATCTCGCGCTGCGCGTCGCCGAGCTCGAGAGAGGGCAGGTTGTGCTGCGAGCGGGTCAGGTAGAGCGCAGCGCAGAGGCCGATGCCGATGCCGAGTGCGATCAGCAGGCCGATCTGGTTGTGGCGCACGACGGCGCGCCCGTCCTCGGTCCCGGAGCTCGGGGCGCGCCACGTCGTCAGCAGCAGCAGCGACGCCAGCACCGCCGCCGAGGCGAGCAGCGGCAGCGCGTGCACTCCGATGTAGGCGCCGAGCACACAGAGGCCGGCGAACGCCACCAGCTCGCGCCGCTGCAGCGCCACCGGCCGCACCGCCCGCGCCAGCGCCGCGAGCAGCAGCACCGCGAGAGCGAGCAGCAGGTAGTAGGGCCGGCCCTCGCGCGAGTAGTAGACGTGCAGCGGTGCCACCGCCAGCGCGAAGGCGGCCGCGAGCTCGACCAGCTGCCGCTGGCGCGTCGGCGCGAACCACCCGGCGACGAGGCCGAACAGCGGCACGGTGAGGGTGCCGACGAGAGCTGGCGCCACACGCACGCCGAGATCGCCCGGGAACAGCCACTGGCCGAGCGACTGCAGCGCGTAGTAGAGCGACCCGTTCTCGGCGTATCCGCGCGTCTCGCGCAACCCCAGCAGGTAGCGCCAGGGCTGACTCCAGTCGAGCTCCCGGGTCACCCGCAGGTGGAGGATCTCGTCGAGCCACAGCGACGGCACCGCCAACTGGTGCCAGCGCAGGTAGCCGGCGAGGGCCGTGATCCCGGCCAGCAGGAAGAGAGCGGAGCGACGCGACACCGGGAGATGCTAACCGGCGCCGAGACAGCGTCGTCTCTCCGTCCCCTGGACGCCAACGGTCTGGCGCCCCCCGGAAGCGCCGACGGAATCGCCCGTGGCCTCCGGGCCGGCGACAGAGGCCCGCGCCGTCCCGGACGACCCGGCCGGCCTCGGTCGCGCCCCGATCGGCGGGTCGGAAACAGGCCGCCGGCTCCCTGCGTCCGCTGCTTCGAAACCAGCGCACCCGAGCGGGTACCGCCGTGAGACCGGTGCGACCCACTCACCTGCCGCCCGACCAGGCGATCGCCCGCCCCCGACCGGCGCCGCGTCGCCGAGGAGCCTCCATGCCAGCCCACCTGCACCGCCTCTCCACGCCCCGCCCCGTCCGCCAGGGGTCGGCGACTCTCGCGCGCCTCCACGGCGTCGCTGCCGTCGTCCTCCTGGCGCTGTGCACCGCCGCACCGCCGCTCGCCGCCGCGGCGCCGGATCCGACGCTCTGGCAGGGCCTCGAGTACCGCCACGTCGGCCCGTTCCGCGGCGGCCGCGCCACCGCTGCCGCGATGGTGCCCGGCGAACCGTACAGCTTCTACTTCGGCAGCACCGGCGGCGGTCTCTGGTTCAGCGACGACGCCGGCGAGACCTGGCGCAACGTCACCGACGGCAAGATCGACGCCGGCGGCATCGGCGCCGTCGCGGTGGCTCCGTCGGACGCCAACGTGATCTACCTCGGCACCGGCTCGGCCTGCATCCGCGGCAACGTCTCGCCCGGCGTCGGCGCCTACCGCTCGCTCGACCGCGGCGTCACCTGGGAGCGCATCGGCCTCGAACGCGCCGGCCAGATCGGCGACATCGTGGTGCACCCGAACGATGCCGAGACTGTCTGGCTGGCGGCACTCGGCGACGCCTTCGGCCCCAACGACGAACGCGGCGTCTTCCGCACCACCGACGGCGGCGCCACCTGGCAGCGGGTGCTCGATCTCGGCCCACGCACCGGCGTCGTCGACCTCTCTCTCGACGCCTCGAACCCGCGGGTGCTCTACGCGGCGGCCTGGGGCGGCGGCGAGCGCAAGTCGTGGGACATCCTCTCCGGCCACGAGAACGGCGGCATCTACAAGTCGGTCGACGGCGGCGTCACCTGGAACAAGCTCGCCGGCGGACTGCCCGGTGGCCTGGTCGGCAAGACCGCGGTCGAGGTCTCACCGGCCGATCCGCGCCGGGTGTGGGCGCTGATCGAGCACGAGAAGGGCGGCCTCTACCGCTCCGACGACGGCGGCGCCAGCTGGCGGCTGATCAACGAGGACCACTCGCTGTGGGAGCGGCCCTGGTACTACATGCACATCACCGCCCACCCGCAGGTGCGCGACACCGTCTACTTCTCCAACGTGATGCTGCTGCGCTCGGTCGACGGCGGCCGCACCACGTCGCCGGTGATGACGCCGCACCCCGACAACCACGGCCTGTGGATCAACCCCGAGCGACCCGAGCTGATGATCAACGTCAACGACGGCGGCGCCAACGTCAGCCTCAACGGCGGCCGTACCTGGTCGACCCAGCGCAACCAGCCGACCGCCGAGCTCTACCGCGTCGCGGTCGACGACCAGTTCCGCTACCGCCTCTACGGCGCCCAGCAGGACAACTCGACGATCTCGGTGCCCAGCCGCCTGCCGCCCGGCATGGCGAGCTCGTTCGAGGACGAGTTCCAGTTCGGCGGCTGCGAGAGCGGCCACGTGGCGGTCGACCCGCGCGACCCGGACATCATCTACGCCGGCTGCTACGGCGGCGGCATCACCCGCTACGACCGCGAGACCGGCGACACCCGCGAGATCGTCGCCTACCCGCAGTTGCAGCTGGCGCAGGAGCGCCGGGACCTGCGCTACCGCTTCCAGTGGAACGCGCCGATCCGCCTGTCGCCGCACGACCCCGACGTGCTCTACCACACCTCCCAGGTGGTGCACCGCTCGCGCGACCAGGGCCACAGCTGGGAGGTGATCTCGCCCGACCTGACCACCAACGACCCCGAGCACCAGGGCTTCTCCGGCGGCCCGATCACCCGTGACGGCACCGGAGTCGAGGTCTACGGCACCATCTTCGCGCTCGAGGAGTCGCCGCTCGTCGCCGGCGTGCTCTGGGCCGGCAGCGACGACGGACGGGTGCACACGTCGCCCGACGGCGGCGCCACCTGGAACGAGGTCACCCCACCGGGCCTGCCCGAGGGCGCGACGGTCAACGCCATCGACCTCTCACGGCGCAGCGAGGGCCGCGCCATCGTCACCGCCTACCGCTACCGCGAGGCCGACTTCGCCCCCTACGCCTTCCTCACCGAGGACGGCGGCAGCACCTGGCGCTCGCTCACCGGAGCCGGCAGCAGCATCCCGGAACGCCACTTCCTGCGTGTGGTGCGCGAGGACCCCGAGGCCGCCGGCCTGCTCTATGCCGGAGGCGAGTTCGGCATCTACGTCTCGCTCGACGACGGCCGCACCTGGCAGTCGCTGCAGCGCAATCTGCCGGTGACCCCGATCACCGACATGCTGGTGCACCGCGGCGACCTGGTGCTGTCGACCCAGGGCCGCTCGTTCTGGATCCTCGACGACCTGACGCCGCTGCGCGCTGTGGCCACCGAGGGCGTCGCGGACCGGCCGAAGCTGCTCGCGCCACGCCCCACCCACCGCCTCGCCGGCAGCGGCGGCTTCGCCCTGCAGGGTGGGCCTCGCGCCACCGACGCGCCGAAGGGCGTGCACTTCGACTACTTCCTGCCGCAGGGAGAGCAACTCGCAGGCGATGTGACGATCGAGATCGCCGATCCCTCGGGCGAGGTGGTCAAAACCCTGAGCAGCGCGCCGCCTCCGCCGCCGCCGTTCCCGATCCCCGAGGGCTTCGCCCAGATGGCCGAGGCCTTCGGCATCTCGTTCGGACCGAAGTCGCTGCCCAAGCAGGCGGGGCACAACCGGGCGCTCTGGGATCTGACGCTCGACGCGCCGAAGCTGCCGGCCGGCGCGGTGATCTTCGGCTTCCTGACCGGACCGGTGGCGGTGCCCGGCACCTACACCGCGCGCTTCAGCGCCGGCGACGTCCGGCAGGAGGTCTCCTTCACCGTCGCGCCCGATCCCCGATCCGAGCGCTCGGTGGACGACATGGAAGCGCAGCTGCGCTTCCTCGGACAGGTCGGCGAGCGCATCGCCACCGTCGCCTCGCGGCTCGCCGACCTGCGCTCGGTGCGTCAGCAGATCCAGGGTGCGACGCAGCGCATCGAGCAGGTGCTCGCCGGTTCGCAGGGGGGCGGCCGGACGCCCTCCGGGTCCGGCGCCGCGGGTGAGGACTCGGGCGACGGGAACGAGAATTCGGCGAGCGACGAGCGCCTCGCAGCGGTGAAGCAGCGTTCCGACGACCTCGTCGCCGCCCTCACCGCCGTCGAGGAGGAGCTGGTGCAGACCAAGAGCCGCTCCTTCGAGGACCCGCTGAACTACCCCGGCAAGCTCACCGCCCAGCTCGCCCACCTCTACACCGTCGCCAACAGCGGCAGCGACGCACCGCCCACCCGCGCTTCCGTCGAGCGCCTCGCCGACCTCGACGCCCAGCTCGCCGCGGTCTACACCAGGCTCGACGAGATCCTCACCGGTGGCGTCGGCGACTTCAACGCCCTGGTCGCCGGCATCGAGCTGCCCGCCGTCGTCGTGCCGCCGTCGGGAGGGAACTGACGAGGAGCGCGACTCCACCCTCTGAGCTGCCCCGGTTCGACCGAACTGGCACTCGGGCTGACAGGGACAGCCCCACTCCAACCCTGCCCTTGAAAGGGGAGGGAGCCATCCTCCGACCTCCTCCCCCTTCAGGGGGAGGACCGAGGTGGGGGTGTCACGTCAAGCGAACGCATCCCTTGGAGGGAGACCGATGGGTCCCAGCGACGGAGTGACCAGACCGGGGACCCGAAAGCCGCCCGCGACCTCGCCCTTCCCGACCTCAATCCTCAGTCCCACCTCCGCCGCTACCCCTCCGCCGGCTCGAAGAACACCAACCGGTTCCCCGAGGGATCGCCGACTCGCAGCTCGCGGTCGCCCCACGGCGCCTGCTCGACCCCCGGCCTGGCGTACTTGTAGCGCTTCGCCAGCAGCTGCTGCTGGTAGCGGTCGACGCCCTGCATCGCGATGCGCACCGCCGAGCCCGGCGTGCAGTCGCCGTGGTGTCCCGACAGGTGCAGCACGCAGCCGCCCTTCGACACCTGCATGTAGAGAGGCAGGTCGTCCTCGAAACGATGCTCCCAGTCGACGCGGAAGCCGAGAAGTCGACGTAGAACTCGCGCGTCGCGGCCTCGTCGAAGAGCCTCAGGATCGGCGTCGTCGCACCGAACTGCATCTCCGCGTCCTTGCGCTCGCTCATCCGCTCCCCTTTGCGATGGGTCTCGACGTGGCGCCTGCCGACACGAGCCTCAGTTCCAGCGGTAGACCTCTGAAGCCGTGGCCGCATGTCGCAGCCGCGGCGAGTTCAGCTGCAGGCCCCCTGAGCTCCGGAGGATTCCTGGAGTCGTACCCGTCCGCTCGCCATCGTTCGTCGCTGCTCCCGAGGATCGGTGGGTGCCGTCGGTCGAAGATCGACGCGGGTGGGCCGCGAAGGCTATCGCGGCGGCGGATCCTCTTGCGCCTCTCGTCCTTCCGTCCCGTCGTCTCCGCTCGGCCCCTTCGGCTCCTCCACCTCCTGCACCGCCGGCACCCGGCGCTTGGCGCCGCGACCGCGCTCGATGGTGTAGAGCAGGTCGGCGCCGCTGTGGATGCCGGTGGTGGCTTCGAGGGTCCACTTGGTGGACAGCACGTAGCGCAGGCGCATGGTGTTGACCGCCTCGAAGAGGCCGACGCCGTAGGCGACGTAGAGGCGCGGGGTGAGGTACTTGCCGAGCACCAGGGACGCCTCCTCGAGGCCGCCGTCGGTCTCGAGACGCGCCTCCTCGAGGCCGAAGCGTGCGCCGAGGCGCTCGGCGAGCAGGTTGCCGCCCTTGAGGCCGAGCGCCGAGGCGGCCTTGGCGACGAGATCGCTGTCGCCCTCGCTCTGCCCCACCGAGTCGATCGGCCTGCCGAGCAGGATGTAGGAGAGCTGGTCGGCCTGGCTCATCGGCGGCTCGGACCACAGCGTGATCTCGGGCGCGTCGAGCGGGCCGCGCGCCTCGAGCCCGGCGACGACGCCGTCGCGCGCCTGCCGGTAGGCGCGCAGGTCGACCCGCGGCAGGTCGATCGGCCCGGAGAAGACGAGGCGGCCGCGCTCGATGCGCAGGTCCTGGCCATAGGCCTCGAAGGTGCCGCCGGAGACGTCGATCTCGCCGCTGCCGTAGGTGGGCCGACCCGGCTCGTCGACCAGCAGCAGACTGCCCTTCGGCTCGGCGTCGAGGCCCAGCGCCTCGACGTCGACGTCGTCGCCGAGCACCACCCGCACCCGCAGCGCCAGCGGCAGATCGCCGGCCGCAGCGGGACTCTCGCGCCCGATCACCACCACGTCGGGGGAGGCCTCGACGGTGCCCTCCGGCGCCTCGTCGATCTCGATCTCGGCGCGCGGCACCACCACCTCGCCGGAGAGCGCCAGCCGTTCGCCGTCGAAGCGCAGCTCGAGATCGGGCGAGGCGTACAGCTCGATCTCGCGGGTGTTCATCGCCAGCAGCTCCTCGCCTTCGAGCGCCAGCACCAGCGGATCCTCGGGACGGGGGATCAGAGGACTCTGGCCGGAGATGCGCAACGTGCCGCCGCCGGAGCGCAGCGAGCCTTCGATGCGCAGCGGCTGCCCCGCGCTCGCCTCAGCGCCGGGCGTCGCGACGCTTGCTGCGGTCTCGAGCCGGTCGCCGCGCACCACCAGCCCGAGATCCATCAGCTCGATGCCGAGCTCCGGCAGCGAGGCGCGCCCTCCCTCGAGCGCGGCGACGCCGCGCAGCTCCGGCGCCTCGACGGTGCCGGCGACGTCGAGATCGGCACGCACGCTGCCCTCGAGATCGCTGATCTGGTCGGTGAGACCCTGCACGAAAGAGAGGTCGTCGACGCGCATCCGCAGCGCGCCGCGCAGCGGCTGGGTCGCGGCGGTCACCTGGTCGGCGCTCCCACCCAGGAGGAAGCCCGGCAGCTGCAGCTCGCCGTCGACGTCGCCGAGCTCGTCGAGCGGCAGCTCGAACGCCAGCCGCGCGCCGGAGTCGTCGAGCGTCGCCTGCAGGGACCCTCGTCCGAAGGTGACACGCTCGCGGCCGGCGCCCGGACCGCTGGCGACGAAGGTCAGCTCGCCGGGGCCCGGCTGCAGCGACGCCTCGGCGAGGATCGCAGCCGGTGTCGAGCCGGCCCCCGCCTCGGCGGCCTGGCCGCTGCGCGCGCTCAGCCTGCCGCTCACCGGGCCGGAGAGGTCCGAAGAGGGCGGCAGCCAGGGCTCGAGCAGGGTCAGTGGCACCTGCGTCAGAGCGGCGTTCACGCGCCACGCCGCACCGCCTGCGATGGTCTCCGTCCGCGGGTCGGCCTCGCCGTCCTCCTCCGGGACGCCGGTCGACCAGGAGGCCTCGACGCACACGCGGCCGCTCTCGGGGCCATCGAGGCAGAGGCGCTCGAGCTCCGCGGAGGCCGAGCTCATCTCCAGGGCGGCGGCGGCCTCCGAGCGCCAGTCGCTGCCGGCGAGGCCGTCGATCTCGAGCCCGGCGAGCTCGCCGCGCCACGAGAGGGGCGTCGTCTCGGAAGCGCTCCCTGCCGCTCCCACAGGCTGCCCGGCCTCCTCGGCCAGTTCGGCGCCACCGTTCAGACCGCCGCGCGCCACCAGCCGCAGGCGGCGCGGCAGCGGCTCGGCGCCGGCGGCGCCGCGCGCCTCGAGGGTCAAGCGATGGGCGCCGCGCGTGCCGTCTCCGGAGAGCGACGCCGCCTCCAGCGTCTGGCCGCCGAGCACGAGGTCCTCGGCACCCGCCGCGAAGTCGACCTCGCCCTCCGGCCCCAGGTCGACGTCGGCGCTCGCCGAGAGCGAGCCGACCCTGGTGTCGGTCCAGGCCAGGCGTTCACCGGTGAGCTCGAGCGCGACGCGCGGCGTCGCGGTCGGCCCACGCGCCGTGCCGCTGGCGCGCAGCGTGCCGCCGGCGCTCTGGTGCACCAGAGCGAGCTCGGCGGCCTGCAGGCGCCACTCGATCTCGAGCTCCGGCGCCACCCGGCCGTCGACCACGAGCTCGGCGAGCGCGTCGCCCTCGGCCCAGCGCACTATGACGTCCTCGACGGTGATCGCCTCGCCGGCGAGCACCACGGCGCCGCTGCCGCGCAGCGGGTGCTGGCGCAGGCTGCCGCCGAGATCGCCGAGCACCACACGTCCGAAGACCCCCTCGGGCCGCGCCTCACCGCGCGTCTCGAGATCCACGTCGACGGCGCCACCCAGGCCCCAGGCCTGCAGGTCGGCGGTCGTCGCGGCGCGCGCACCGTCAGCACCGTCAGCACCGTCAGCGTCAGCGTCCGGGGCCTGCGCGGATCCACCCTCGTCCGGCCCGCTCTCGGCCATGGCGACCTGCTGCAGGAGGAAGGGATCGAGCCCGCGGCCGCGGACGCGCAGGTCCCAGCTCGGGATCTCCCCGAAGCCGAGCGTTCCGGCGATCCCCAGCGAGCCGCCGAGGGCGTTCGCGGTGACGTCGAGCTCGAGGCGCTCGACGCTGCCGCTTGCGCGCAGCTCGAGCTCGCCGAGGCGTGCCGCCTCCGGCAGCATCGGGCTGTCGAGCTCGGCTCTGGCGCGCAGCTCCAGTCCCGAGAGGGCGCCGTCGAGGCGCCCGGTGCCGGCGGGGCTCGTCACCTGCGCAGTACCGAGGAGCGGCCAGCGCGCCTCGGTCCAAGTCGCCTCCAGCGCCAGCCTCGGCTCGGCGGCCTCGCCGCCGTCGCCTGCGGCCGGCAGGAGCACTGCGCCACGCAGCGCCAACGTCGCCTCGCCGACCCTCAGCTCGAGGGGCTCGAGGTCGATCCGCTGGTCCTGGCCTCGCGCTCCCTCGAGAGTGCGGATCGCCGTACCGGCGAGCTCCAGAGTCACCGCCTCGCTGGCCCCTGAGGCAGCCGAAGCGCCGGATCCGAGCTCGCCGAAGAGCGGATCGCTCGACACCAGGGCGAGGTCGGGTCGCAGCTCCAGCCGCTCGAGGCTGCCGCGCACGGCGAGGGTGCCGGAGAGGGCGCCGGAGGGCAGCTCGGGGGAGGCGGCCTCTCCGGACGACGCCGACGCCACAGCAGCGAGGTCGGCCAGCTCGGTCCGGGGCAGGGTCAGCGTGCCGTCGAGGGACAGGTCGCGCAGCGGCCGTCGCAGCACGGCGTCGATCCCGGCTCGCAGCGGCGCGCTCAGCTCCTGCGCCACGGTGAGCTCCTCGAGCGAGCCGCCGAGGGTGCCCTCGCCGCGCCACCAGGTGCGCTGCGTGGACCGATCGCTGCCCGCGGCCCCGTCGCCGGCCGACTCTGCCGCCTCGACCGCGACACCCCAGCGCAGCGACAGGTCGACCGCGTAGTCGCCCACCGGCTCGACGCTGCCGGCGACCTCGAGCTCGAGGTCCGGCGAGACGAGCTCGAAGCGCTCGATCTCGACCCGCTCTCCCTCGGCCCGGGTGCGCAGCTCGATCGACCGGACCTCGATCAGGCTCTCGCCGGAGCCGTCCAGGACCACAAGATCGTCGACCCGCGCCTGCCGGACCACGATGGCGATCGGCAGTCGCAGGTCGGGCAGCGCGCTCGGCTCCTCCTCCTCGCCCGACTCCGCGAGCCGGACCCGCACCGTGCTCGCCGAGAGCTGGGTGATGTCGAGTTGGCGAGCCAGCAGATCCCGCAGCCGCCACTGCAGGTGCAGCTCGTCGACGCTCACCTCGGCGCCGTCGCTCTCCCACACCAGCCCCTCGACCCGCAGCGGTCCACGCAGCGGGCCGTCGAGCTGCTGCACGGTGAGCGAGCCCGGCACCGCGGCGCCGAGTCGCTGGAATGCCCAGCGCGCCCCAGCCGGAGTGGCGACGAGGGCGACCAGTGCAGCACCGGCGGCGACGACGAGCGCCAGCGCCACTACCGCCACCCAGCGCAGCAGGCGACGCCGTCGGGAACGACGCGGCGTCCCGCCGGTCGCCTCACCCTGTTCCGGAGAGCTCAAAGGTCGGGTCCGATCATCAGGTGGAAACGCAGCGGCGAGCCCTCGCGGCTGATCGCCCACGCCAGGTCGGCGCGCACCAGGCCGATCGGCGACAGCCAGCGCAGTCCGACGCCGGCGCCGCGCTCGAGGTCGGCGCCGAGCTCGTTCGAGGCGTTGCCGAAGTCGAAGAAGGCGGCGGCGCCCCAGCGCCCGAAGCGCTCGAGCTCGAGGAACATCGACTCGATCTCGAGGCTGCCGGTGAGCAGCGTCTCGCCGCCGATCACGTTGCCCTGCTCGTCGACACCGCCGAGCTCCTGGTAGCCGAAGCCGCGCACGCTCGCGTCACCGCCGGCGAAGAAGCGCATCTCGGGTGGCAGCCTGCGGAAGTCGTCGGTGGCCAGATACCCGGCCTCGAGCCGACCCAGGATGCGCACGTCGTCGGCCAGCGAGCGCACCACCTTGGTCTCCGCCGACAGGCGGGCGAAGGTGGCGTTCGAGCCGACGTCCTCGGCGGCGCCGCGCAACTCGAAGCGCAGCCTGCGTCCGTGGGTGGCGAAGATGCGATCGTCCGTCTTCACCCGCGAGTAGCCGATGTCCGGCACCAGCAGCTCCGAGATGCCGCGGTCGACTCCGACCTCGAAGTCGGCGCGTCGGAAGGTGAGACCGAGGGCCTCTCGCCAGCGGCCGATCGAGCGCGTCCGGCCGAGGCCCACCACGAAGGTCTCCGACGAGCTGGTGTCCGGTTCGAGCAGCTGGTAGCCGAGGGTGAAGGTGAGCACGTCGGTGCGCGGGTACGCCCCCGGGATCAGGTAGCGGGCCTCGAAGGAGCGCTCGATGTCGGAGATCACCGCCGCCGAGCGGCCGCGGTGACCGCTGCGATTGATCCGCCGCAGATCCAGCTCGACGCTGCCCCGCGGGCCGGTGTCGGTGCCGTAGCCGACTCCCAGGTCCCACTCCTGGGCGGCTGCCGGAACCAGGGTCGCCACCACCGGCACGCGCCGTCGCTCGTCGGCGCTCGCAGGATCCGCCTCGATCTCGACGCGCCGGAAGTAGGGGGAGTTGGAGAGTGCGTCCTGGAAGATCAGCAGCTCCTCGAAGTCGAACGGGTCGCCCTCCTCCCAGCTGACGTAGCCGCGCAGCAGCTCGGGCTTCAGCAGCTCCTGCTCGAAGCGCGCGGCGCCGAAGCGGTACTGCGGTCCCGTCGCCAGGTGCAGAACCACGACCGCGGAGTCGGTGGCCACGTCGACCTCGACCCGGGCGACCTCGAACTCGGCGCTGAGATACCCGTTGCGCTCGGCGCCGCGGCGCAGGCCCTCCTTGCCCGACTCGTAGGCGGGGTGGTAGAGGGCGGCGCCTGCGGAGAGCGGGAAGTCTGCGACCAGCGACTGCAGCTCGGGATCTCCGGCGCCCGGCCCGTTGATCCGCACGTCGACCTCGCGCACCCGCACCCGCGGTCCCGGATCGATCCTGTAGGTCGCCTTCCAGGGCTCTGCAGAGGTCTCGAGAAGCGCCTCGATCTGTGGGCGGTAGTAGCCGAACGGCTCGAGCCCGGCGCGGATCTGTTCCTCGGCGCGGCGGTGCAGACGACGCACCCGAGCGGCGGTGATCGGCGTCGCGTCGCTCTCGTCTTCGTCGGCGAGCGCCGCGATCGCGAGCTGCGCCCGCACGTTGCGGCGCAGCTCGCTGAAGAAGCCCTCGCCAAGCAGCTCGATCTCGACCTCGAGACCGATCTCGGCCGCCGAGACAAGGCCGTCACCTGGCGACTCGGCCTGCGCGTCGGCCTCCTGTGCCCCGGTCGCAGTGCCCACGGCGACGGCGAGCAGGAGAACCGCCAGCACCGGTCTCACGCCTCGTCCTCGGCCTCGGCCTCGGCCGAGCCGGCCCCGCCGGTCAGCTCCTGGCGTCGCGCGTCGGGGTCCTCGTGGCGCAATCCCCACACGCGGGTGAAGCAGGCGCCGAGCAGCAGCAGGAGCGACGAGTAGTAGATCCAGAACAGAGTGAGCACGATCGAGCCGGCCACCCCGTACACCGATCCGGGATCTCGCCGACCGAGGTAGAAGCCGATCAGGAACTTGCCGACGCTGAACAGCAGGGCGGTGAACAGCGCCCCGACCCACACCTCGCGCCACTCGATCTCGGCGTCGGGGAGGATGCGGAGCATCGCCGCCACCAGCACCGTGACGAGCCCGATCGAGAGGGCCAGGTCGAGCGTCGAGAAGAGCACCGAGAGACCTTCGAAGCGGCTCGCGAGCCGACCCTCGGCGTACTCGCCGAGCGCCGCCACCGCGGCGCTGAGCACCAGGGAGACGAGCAGCAGGAAGCCGATCGCCAGCACCAGCCCGAAGGAGAAGAGGCGCTTGATCAGGAAGCCCGTCAACGGCCCGTCGCCTCGTCCTTCGCTGCCCCACACCCGGTTGAGGGCCTCCTGCAGCTGACCGAAGACGGCGGTGGCGCCGAGCAGCAGGGTCAGCACGCCGAGCAGGCTCGCCACACCGGTGAGCTCCGGGCGGTCGGCCTTCTCGAGGATCTCGAGCACCGCGGCCGAGCTCTCGGCGCCCATCAGCAGCTCCACCTGACTCTCGATCTCGGCGCGCGCCGCGGCCTCGCCGAAGACGCTGCCGGCGATCGCGAAGGCGACGACGAGCACCGGACCGAGCGAGAACAGCGTGTAGAAGGCGAGGGCGGCGCTCTGGGTGGTGGCGCCGGCGCGCAGCCACAGCTGCAGCGTTTCGATCGCCAGCCGCCGAGGCGCCCCACCCTCCGCTCCACTGCCCCGGTCGTCGGGGGCGTCAGGGGCGTCGGGATCTTCGGGGGCGTCTGCCGCCGCGGTCGCTTCTCTCTCGTCGCTCACGAATCGTCCTCGCCAAGTCGTTCTCGCCCGGTGCTCTCGATCGGGACCCTGAGGCCGAGCCGGCGGCGATCGCTCCGGCGACCCGTCGGCTCCCTCCGGATTCCCCGGAGGAGGGCGGAGCCGGGACACGGCGCCGCTGTCCCCGGGATTGGGCCGGTGTCGTCCCGTCCTTGCGGCAGCAAGTCCGATGCCGTCCGGGCCGCACCCTCGGATCACCTCCAGCCGGCGGGCGCTCGGGGGCTGGGACGGCCCACGCCGGAAAACGCTACCCGATGCCCGCAACGAATCCCGGTCGATGCCGAGCCGGTTCGGCGCCGCAGCCGACGCCGACGCCGACGGCCGTAGGCCCGCCCTCCCCGGAACGGCTGTCGACGACCGGTGCTTCCCGCACCGGAAGGAGCGCGGAGCCGCAGTGCAGGAGAGTCGGGGAGCCGCCCTTCGTAGAATCCCGCTCGTGACCGGATCGATGCCACCACCCGTTCTCTGCCGAACGAGATCGCGATACCCGTGGGTGACGCCGCGGCGGGCCCTGCTGGCTCTGTGCCTGCTGTTCGCTCCCTCGCCGGTGGCGTTCGCGGCCAGCGACGGCCAGGCGCGCGTCGAGGCCGAGTTCGGGCGCATCTGCCAGCGGCTGAAGGCGAGCAACGACTACTTCGGCGAGGCGCAGCTCGAGGCCGCACGCACCGCCTACGACCAGGCACAGGCGAGCGCAGCAGCCGGTGACCCGCAGACACTCGAGCGACTGACCGCGGCGCGCAACCAGCTCGCCTACCATCTGGTCCGACTCGACCGGGCGGCCGAGCTGCTGGCGCTCTACGAGAGCCTCCCGGCCCTCGGTCCGGCCGACGCGATGTCGGCCGGCATCGCCCACCTGACCCTGGCCGAGGACCGCAACTGTCTGCTGGTGCACGGCGGCGGCGCCTGCGTCCTGCCGCTGATCGAGAGCGCGGTGCACCGCGACCCCACCCACGCGCGCAGCGCCGCGCAGCGCTTCCGTCAGGTGCTCGAGACCCACCCCGACGACGTGCAGGCGCGCTGGCTGCTGCAGCTCGCGCACACCCTCGCCGGCGGCGATCCGAGCGAGGTCGAAGCACCGCGACGCCGCGACGGTCAGGCCGCGGTCGCCCGCACCCGGCGACCCGACGCGGCGGGCCGCACCAGCCACCCCTGGCTCGACGTCGCCCACCGGCTCGGCGTGCGCGGCGAAGACCTCGCCGGCGGCGCCGTGGTCGACGACTTCGACGGCGACGGCCGGCTCGACCTGATCACCTCGACGATGGACCCGTGTGGTCCGCTACGGGCCTGGCGCAACGAGGGCACCGGCTTCGTCGACGTCGGTGACGCCTGGGGGCTGTCGCCGCAGCTCGGTGGGCTCAACCTGGTGCACGCCGACTACGACGGCGACGGCGCGCTCGACCTGCTGGTGCTGCGCGGCGGTTGGATGGGCGACGACGGCCGTATCCGCAACTCGCTGCTGCGCAACGATCTCGCGACCTCCGGCCGCTTCGTCGACGTGACCGTGGAGGCCGGCCTGGCGCAGCCCGCCTACCCCACGCAGGCCGCCGCCTGGGCCGACATCGACCGCGACGGCGACCTCGACCTCTTCATCGCCAACGAGTCGCCGGCCGGCAGCGCCGATCCGCTGTCGCTGACCGGTCGCGAGGAGCGCGGCTTCCCGTCGCAGCTCTTCCTCAACCTCGGTAGCGGGCGCTTCCGAGACGTCGCCCGCCAGGCCGGGGTGCAGAACCTGAGCTACGCCAAGGGCGCCGCCTGGGGCGACTACGACGACGACGGCGACCCGGACCTGTACGTCTCGAACATCGGCGCCAACCGGCTCTACCGCAACGACGGGATCGGCGGCGACGGGGCGCCCCGTTTCGTCGACGTCGCGCCCGAGCTCGGCGTCGACTCGCGTGAGCGCACCTTCGCCACCTGGTGGTTCGACTTCGACCAGGACGGCGATCTCGACCTCTTCGTCGCCCGCTACAGCTCCTCGGTCGAGGAGGTGACCGGCGACCTGCTCGGGCTGCAGCGGGCCCCGACCGCGGCTGCCGGCGAGCCGCTGCTCTACCGCAACGACGTCGCCACCGGCGGCGGCTTCGTCGAGGTGGGGCGTCAGCTCGGCTTCGACAGCACCTTGCTGCCGATGGGCGCCAACTTCGGCGATCTCGACAGCGACGGCTGGCCCGACCTCTACCTCGGCACCGGTGTGCCACGCTTCGACGGCCTGATGCCGAACGTCGCCTACCGCAACCTCGGCGGCCTCCGCTTCGAGGACGTCACCTGGGAGACCGGCCTCGGCCACCTGCAGAAGGGGCACGGTGTCGCCTTCGGCGATCTCGACAACGACGGCGACGAGGACCTGTTCGAGCAGCTCGGCGGCGCCTTCCCCTACGACGGCTTCTCCAACGCCCTCTACCTCAACCCGACGCTCGGCGCACCTGGTGCCGAAGGCGGCGAGCCCGCGCCGCACTGGCTGACGCTGCAGCTGCACTCGCCCGGCGCCAACCGCCACGCCGTCGGCGCCCGCGTCCGCCTGGTGCTGCAGGACGGCGAGCGGCAGCGCACGCTGCACGCCGAGGTCACCAGCGGTGGATCGTTCGGCGGCTCCAGCCTGCAGCTCGAGCTCGGCCTGGGAACAGCCTCCCGGATCGAGCGGTTGGAGGTCGCGTGGCCCGACGACCTGGGCCCGGTGTCGACCGTGTACACCGGCCTGCTGGCCGATCGAGCCTACCGGGTGGAGCGAGGCGCGGCGGCAGGCGAGGCGGCGCTGCACGAGCTGCGCCGGCCGCGGGTGGAGTTCGCCCTGCGGCCGAGCCACGACAGCGACACGGCCGAGCGGCACGACCATCGCTGACACCGGGCGAGCTCGGCGGCGGTTTCGGCAGGGCCGCTCGCTGGCGAGGCGTCGACGCCCCGCTCGCGCTCCTCGCTGTGCCTCTCCTCGATAGCCTCAGGACCCTCAGGACGACGAACGCCAACCGCCGTAGCCGGAGCCTCGACATGCCTCTGCGATCCCTTCCGCGATCCCGACGATTCCTTCCGCGACACCGACCCGCCACCGTGGCGTTCCTCGGTGTCCTGCTCTGCTTCCTGCTCGCTCCGATCGCCGGCGGGCAGGAGGCCGACGCCGGGCCGGACCCGTTCGACGAGGCACTGGCGAAGATCCAGCGCAACGAGCTCAGCGCCGCCGTCGCCGACCTCGAGCGCCTGCGCGCCGAGGGGGATCGCCGCGCCGCCGCCGCGCTCGGCGCCGTCTACGTGCGCCTCGACCGGCACGCCGACGCGCTCGAGGTCCTCGAACCGCTGATCGAGGAGCACGACGACCCCGGTGTGCTCTACAACGCCGGCCGCGCCGCGGTCGGCGTCGGCGATTTCGATCGCGGCCTCGACATGCTGCGCCGGTCGGCCGAGCTCGCACCGGGCTCGCCGGCCGTGCGCGAGCTCGGCGTGCTGCTCGGGCGCGGCGGCGACTACGTCGGCGCCTTCCCCTACCTGCGTCGGTGGTCGACGCTGCACCCCGAGGACGAGGAGGCGCGCCTGCTCGCCGCGGTGGCTGCGGTGCAGCTCGAGCGGGCGCCCGACGCCGAGGCGATGCTCTCCGACCTCGCCCAGGACGACCCCGGCGTGCAGCTGCTCTGGGGCCAGACCCTGCTGCTGAAGGGAGAGCCCTACGCCGCCCTCGGCTACCTCGAGCCGCTGGTCGCCGATGCGCCCGAGGCGATGCAGGCCGATGTGCGCCGAGCCTCCGCCCGCGCCCACATGATGGCCGGCGAGTCGAACAAGGCGATCGATGTCCTCGAAGGCCACGCCGAGGGCAATCCCCAGCTCACCCTCCAGCTCGCCCAGGCGCACTACCAGAACGGCGATGTGCAGCAGGCCCTCGGGCTGCTGCAGCCGTTCGCCGAGCGCATCGCGGCGACACCCGACCGCTCCTCCGGAGGCAGCCTGGCGGGATCGATCGTGCTCGAGCACGGGCGCCTGCTGTTGACCGACGATCGTCCCGACGAAGCGCTGCCCTACCTGCGCATGGCGACCGAGATCATCCCCCGCGAGAAGCTCGCCTGGCAGTCTCTCGGCCAGGCGCTCGCGGCGTCGGGCGACAACGACGGCGCCCGGCAGGCGATCGCACGCTTCCAGCAGCTCGCCGACGACGAGGGACGGCAGGCGCCCAATCAGGTCGACGTGGAGCGCAACGACCCCACCGCCAAGCAGCTGCGGCTCGCTTTCGAGAAGCTGACCGCCGGCGAGGACGAGGAGGCGCTTCGCATCCTCGAGCAGGAGTCGGTGCTCAACCCCGAGGACGCGCGCATCCCGCTGCTGGCTTCACGGGTGCTGCTCTCTCTGCAGCGTCCCGGCGAGGCCCTGCGGGCGGTGGAGCTCTCCCTCGAGCTGCGTCCCACGACCGACGGTCTCTACCAGCGCGGCGCGGTGCTGATGTCGCTGCAGCGCCTCGACGAGGCTGAAGAGAGTCTGCGCGCCGCGCTCGAGAGCAATCCGGAGCACAGCCCGACGCTCAACGACCTGGCGGTGCTGCTGATGAACCAGAACCGGCGCGACGAGGCGCGCACCCTGCTGGCCCGGGCGCTCGAGATCTGGCCCGAGGACCCCGTCGCCAAACAGAATCTCGACCGCCTCGACGGCTGAGCGCAGCCGCGGCGCGGACAAGGCCTCAGGGACGCCGCACCAGCAGCCTGCGCTGCTGCGGCGCCGCCTCGAGGCGGAGTCGGCCGCCGTCGGGCCAACGCACCGCGACGGAGTACCCGTCCCCGCCGCTCGAAGTGGCGGCGCTCGCCGGGATCCCGAAGTGCAGGCCGAGCCCGTTCTGCGACAGGTACGAAGAGGCCGAACGGCGATGGCGCAGCTGCGCCGCGCCGGGCCCCGAGCCGCCGGTGCGCAGCACCGCCTCGGCGCCGAGCGCGTAGCGGTTGGCGCCCGGCTGCTCCAGGTCGACGAGGAGCCACGAGCCGCCTGAGCCGCCTCTCGACAGTCCGCCACCGGAGCCCCGGGCCAGCCCCTCGTAGGCCTCGGCGACGTCGTTGGAGTTGACGATCACCACGTCGAGATCGCCATCCAGGTCGAGATCGCCGATCGCCAGCCCGCGGCTCGCGCGCACCACGTCGAGCCCCGCCTGGGGCGCCGGCGAGAAGCGTCCGTCCTGGTTGAGCAGCAGCAGGTTCGGCTGCCGGTACTGGCCGTCCTGGCCGAGCTCCTCCAGGTTGTCGAGGATGTGTCCGTTGGCGAACAGCAGATCGAGATCGCCATCGAGATCGGCGTCGAGGGCCGCGACGCCGAAGCCGAGCGGATGCAGCGTCGGCTCGGCGAGGTTGTCGGCGAAGCGCCGGTCGACGAACAGCCCGCCGCCGCTGTTGCGGTAGAGGGCATTCGTCTCGAGGGCGAAGTTGGTGACCACCAGGTCGGGTCGCAGGTCGCCGTTGAGGTCGGCCAGCTCGACCCCCATGCCCGCCTCGGGGTGTCCGTTGGGCGAAGCCGCGGTGCCCGAGAGCAGGGTGTTGTCTTCGAAGCGGCCCTCCCCGACGCCGAGGAAGAGCAGGTTCGGATCGAGGTCGTTGGCGACGTACAGGTCGGGCCAACCGTTGGCGTCGACGTCGCCGAAGACCACACCGAGGCCGGATTCGCGCGGCCCGGCGAGACCGACCTCGGCGGTCGCATCCTCGAAGCTGCCGTCGCCGCGGTTGCGGTAGAAGGCGTCCGGCGAGCCCTGGTAGACGCCCGGATGACAGTAGCCACGCACTCCGGTCTCGCGGTTGCCGCAGAACTGTCGGGTCTCCGGCGACCACTCGACGTAGTTGGCGACGTAGAGGTCGAGATCGCCGTCGAGATCGGTGTCGGCAAACGCGGCCGACGCGCTCCAACGCGGGTCGGCGACCCCGGCGCCGGCTCCGACCTCCTCGAAGCTGCCGTCGCCGCGGTTGCGGAAGAGGGCGTTGGCGCCGTAGGCGGTGAGGTAGACGTCGATCCAGCCGTCGCCGTCGAAGTCTCCCGCCGTGGCGCCGCAGCCGTAGCCGGCGAAATCGATCCCCGCCGCCGCGCTGACGTCGACGAAGCGCGGCTCGAGGACCCCGTCGTCGCCGACGATCAGATCGTTGCGCAGCAGCACCGTGCGCGGCGCTTCACCCTGGTAGCCCGGGAGCACGCCGCCGTCGACGAAGAGCGCGTCGTCGTCGCCGTCGCCGTCGTAGTCGAACAGCGCCACGCCGCCGACCATCGTCTCGACCATGTAGCGCTCCCCCGAGCCGCCGTGATGGTGACGGAAGTCGAGTCCCCACTCGCCGGCGACCTCGCGGAAGAGCGGCCCTGCCGCCGCCTCGGGCTGGGCAGCCGAGACTCCCGCCGAGAGTGTTCCAAGGAGAAGCGCTGACAGCGCTGCGATCGGCCAGACCCGGTTCACGGCGCAGCGCTCCGGTGGACCAGCCAGCGGGTGCGGTGCGGGGCGAGGATGCGCTGTCGCCTGCCGTCCGGCCACTGGACCTCGAGCCGCACCGTTTCCTGGCCCGATGACACACCGCCGAAGGTCGCCTCGAGGCTGTTCTGCGAAAGGTACGAGCTCGCCGTCCGCACATAGCGCGACTGCCGCGCCGCTCCCTCCGTCGCGGGGGCGAGGTCGAGCCAGCCGCCGATCCCGTCCGGGCTGCGCCCGAGGCTCGCGGCGCCGGCGTCCCGTAGCCGTACCCTGAGTGCTGCCCGCGTGGCGACTGGGGCGACGTTGCGGTACAGCTCGGATGCCTCGTTCGAGTTCGAGATAGCGGCGTCGGTGCGCCCGTCGAGATCGAAGTCGGCCAGAGCGAGGCCGCGACTGCTGCGCACGATCCCGAGCCCCGAGGCGGCGACCGCGCGGTAGCCGCCCGCGACCTGCTCGAAGAGATCGTTCGGCTGGCGGTAGGTGCTGCCTCGCTCGAACTCTTCGGCGTTGTGGATGATGTGTCCGTTGGCGATCAGCAGATCGAGGTCGCCGTCGAGATCGAAGTCCTCGAACGCGGCGCCGAAGCCGACCCGCGGCAACGACGGCTCGGCGAGGCGAGCCTGGTAGCGCTGGTCGACGAAGAGCTCCGGGGACAGTGCGGCATAGAGCGCGTTGGTCTGACGATCGAGGTGCGTGACGAAGAGGTCCTCGAGCCCGTTGCCGTCCCAGTCGCCGACCCCGATACCCATCCCCGCCTCGGCGTCGCCCCGCTCGGAGAGCGCGACGCCGTAGAGCGCGCCGCGCTCCTCGAACCGGGGGGTGTGCGCGGCGCCCAGGTTGCGGAACAGGTAGTTCGCTGTCAGGTCGTTGGCGACGTAGATGTCGGGCTCGAGATCCCGACCGACGTCGAGCCAGACCACGCCGAGGCCGTTGCCGTTCGCTTCGCCGAGGCCGAGCTCGGCCGCCGCTTCGCGGAAGGAGCCGCTGCCGTCGTTCAGATAGAAGCGATCCGGCAGTCCCCGGTACGAGTTGGGATGGCAGTAGCTGCGCAGGCCACGCTCGGGCTCGCCGCAGAGGTGGTTCCGGCCGTAGTCGAAGTCGACGTAACCGGTGACGTAGAGATCGAGATCGCCGTCCCGGTCGGCATCGGCGAGCGCCGCGGAGGCGCCCCAGAAGCGCTGACCCGGCCTGCCGAAGATCTCGCTCTCATCGAGCGGCTCGACCTCGAAGCCGCCTCGTCCGTCGTTGCGTAGCAAGCGGGTCGGGCCGAAGGAGGTGACGACGAGATCGATGTCACCGTCGGCGTCGACATCCCCGGCGGTGCCGCCCATCACGTAGTCGTCGAGCCGCACGCCGGCCGCCTCGCTGACGTCGACGAAACGAGGCGAAGCGATGGCCTCGACCGCTCCGCCGTCTTCCTGCATCGGCGGTGCCGCGCCGAGATCGTTGCGCAGCAGGACGTTGCGTCCTGGGAGCCAGGGCGGGGCATCGCCGTCCGCCGCGCCGCGGTAGTGGTCGGGATCGCCACTGTCGAGCCAGAGCAGGTCATCGTCGCCGTCGCCGTCGTAGTCGAACGCAACCACGCCCGACCCCATCGTCTCGATCATGAAGAAGTCGCCGCGTCCGCCGTGGCGATGGGTGAAGGCAGCGCTCCACCGCGACGACACCTCCTCGAACCAGGCCGACGCGGCGCGGCTCGCGGTCGGGGGCTCCTGCGCGCCGAGAGCCACCGCGGCCAGGAACGACGCCGACAGTGAGATCGCGGCAAGCCACGATCCCCCAGCGCCGCGCCTCAGCGGCAGCGCCGCGGAGCCTCGCTGCGGGCCCGAGATCGAAACGGGAGCGGAGGGCTGCGGGCTCAAGGACGGGCCCGCCAGGGAGCGCGCACCGCTTGCCCACTGCCATAGCGCTCCATCCGTTCGACCCTGCCGGGCGAGGCGCGACCTTGCTCCCGGGACTCGAAGTCGAGCACCCGCTGCTGCCACGAGACGGCTTCCGCGAAGCGTCCGGCCTCGGCCAGGGCCATCGCCACCGTCTCGCCGTGGTCGAGCGTCTGCTGTTGCTCGAAGACAGCGAGCGCCATCTCGACGGCTCGCGGCCCGTCGCGGACCGCCTCGGACTCCGCGGTCGCCAGGAGTCTCGCCGTCAGGTGGCGCAGCACCAACTCTTCGGGGTGGCGCTCGAGGCTGCGCTCGAGAGCCGTCAGGGCCGCCATCTCGTCGCCACCGAGCAGATAGGCCATGGCGCGAGAGAGGTGCGCCCGGGGATCCTCCGGACGGTCGGCGACGATGCTCTCGAACAGCTTCGCAGCGGCCATCAGCTCGCCGCGCCGACCGAGCTCGGCGGCCAGCGACTGGCGCAGCGAGAGCACCTCGGGCTCGAGCTCAGCGGCCCGCAGGAGCTCCTCGCGCGCCGCTTCGGCATCGCCCTCCCGATCGGCGATCTGCGCCAGGTGGTAGTGGGCCTCGGCGCGCTCCGAGACGGCCCCGGGAGCGAGCGCGAGGATCCGGTGCAGCTGCTCGCGCGCCGCCTCGGCAGCGCCCCGCCGCGCGTGCACCACGCCGAGCAGCAGCCGCGCCTCGGCCATCGCCGGATCGGCCTCCAGCACCTCGTCGAGCATCGCCACGGCGTCTTCGATCTCACCCTGCTCGGCGAGGGCGTTGGCCAGCTGCACCCGGTTCGAGAGATCCTCGGGATCGATCTCGAGCACCCTGCGGAACTGCTGCTCCGACTCGCCGTAGTCACCGCGCTGACCGAGCACCAGACCGAGGTTGTAGTAGGCGTCGCGATAGTCGTCGCGCAACTCGATGGCGCGCCGGATCGCCTCCTCGGCCTCGTCCTTGCGACCCAGCTCGAGCAAAGACATGCCGACGTTGTAGTGCGCCTCGGCATCGTCGGGGTTCTTGGCGATGAGCTCGCCGAATGTCTCCAACGCCAGGTCGGGCTGGCCGCGCTCGAGCGCCTCGACGCCGCGCGAGAAGATCGCTTCGCGACTGCGGTTCAGCGTCGAGAGGCTGTCCCACAGCACGTCGGGGAAGATCACCCGCTCGTTCTGGTTGGCGGCGAAGGCGGCGCGGGCGCGCTCGCGGTCGCCGAGGGCGCGGTGGGCGACCCCGAGGTGATAGTGGATCACCGAGCCCGGGGGCTGGCGCTCGAGCGCCTGCTCGAGCATGCCCACCGCCGCCTGCGCCTCGCCTTCGTCGAGGGCGAGGCGCGCCAGGCCGTAGAGCGCCGCGCCAGAGGGATCGTCCAGCTCGCGGGCGCGCTCGTAGGCGCGCCGCGCTTCGTCCTCGAGGCCGAGCTCGTAGGCGAAGTCTCCGCGTCGGAGGTGGCTCGCCAGATGGTCGGGCGCCAGCTCCGCCGAGCGCCGCGCGTTCTCGAGGCCGGCTTCGGGGTCGCCCTCGAAGCTGTAGAGCAGGGCCAGGAAGTAGGGCCAGCGGAAGTCGTTCGGCTGCAGCCGGCGTGCCTGCAGCAGGAGCGGCTCGGCGGTGTCCATGAAGTCGTAGAGCAGATAGAGCGCGGCGAGTTGTCCCAGCGCATCGCCGCGCTTCTCGGGGTCACCCTCCGTGGCGAGGATCCCGGCGACCACCTCACGAGCCGAACGCAGCTGCTCCTGCACGCTGGGCTCGAAGTTCTCCAGCACCGGCTCGGGGGCGAGGTCGAGCGAACCGTTCCCCGATCCGCCGTCGCCCTGGGCCGTCACCACCGTCGCCGCGATCAGGAAGGCGGCGACGCCGAGCCGCAGAGCGAAACCGGTCGTGAGGGGGCTGGTACCTCGCAGAGGCGGCTCGGCTGCCGGGCTCATCGCTCGGCGCTGTCCGGGTCGACCGCCGACCCCGAAGCCACGGCAGCGCCGTCACCGCGGCGCAGGGTGTGGTAGGCGGCAGCGCCGAGACCCTGAAAGCGCTCGACGACACCGTCCGGCCAGGTCACCTCGACCTCGAGATCGCCCCGCGTACCGGGCAACGTCCACAGCAGGCGCGGATCCGAGGCGGCGGCGTAGCTGCCGTCGGTGTGCACGCGGCGCGTCACCCACCAGCGGCCGTCGTCCGAGCGCACCCGCGCCAGCGCGCCGATCGCTTCGGTCACCGGCGCCTTGCCCGCCGCGGCGCCGACACCGTCCACCACCAGGCGCAGGCCCAGCCACCGCCGCGGGTCGCTGCGGTTCGACAGCACCCGTGCCGGACCGCCGTTGTTCGAGACCACCAGGTCGAGGTCACCGTCGTTGTCGAGATCTCCTACCGCGACGCCTCGGCTCACCTCGCGACGATCGACGTCGAAGGCCTGCGCCGCGGGGACCAGCTCGAAGACCCCGCCGCCCTTGCCACGATAGAGCTGGTTGATCTCGGCGAGCGGGTGTGGATCGCCCGCCGCCACCTGGTCGTCGAGCCGACGCACGGCGCCGTTGGCGACGAACAGGTCGTCGATGCCGTCGCCGTCGGCGTCGAGGATCGCTGTGCCGAACCCGGTGTACGGGAAGCTGCCCTCCGCCAGGCCCGAGCCGCGGCTGGCGTCGCGAAACAGGCCGCCACCTTCGTTGAGGTAGAGGGTGTTGTTCTCCCGTTGCAGGTGGGTCATGAACAGGTCGACCGTACCGCTGCCGTCGAGATCGCCGGCCACCAGTCCCATGCTGGCCTGCGCCTGCCCGTTGCGGTCGACGGCGGCGCCGAGCAGGTCGGCGTCGTCGAGGAAGGTGCCGTCACCCTGATTGAGCCACAGCTCGTTGTTCATCATGTCGTTGGCGACGTAGAGATCGATCCGCCCGTCGCCGTCGAAGTCCGCCGCCACCGAGCCGAGGGTGGTGCGCCCCTCGGTCTCCATCAGCGACTTCGCGGTGGCATCCTCGAAGGTGCCGTCGCCGCGGTTGCGCAGCAGCCGGTTGGGCTCAGCGGCGTAGGCCAGCGGGCCGCAGTAGTCGTAGGCCCCCTGTGGCGACGCGCAGTTCTTGTGTGTGGCGACGCGGAACTCGACGTAGTTGCCGACGAAGAGATCGAGCCAGCCGTCGCCGTCGTAGTCGAAGAAGCTCGCCGGCACGCTCCAGCGGCGGTCGTTGGCGCCGGCCGCCTCGGTGACGTCCTCGAACGAGCCGTCGCCGCGATTGCGCAGCAGCTGGTTGTCGCCCAGCTGCGTCAGGTAGAGATCGACGTCGCCATCGCGGTCGTAGTCGCCAGTCGCCACCCCCATCGAGTAGCCGGTGGTCGAGGCCAGGTTGGCGCTCTCGGTGACGTCGACGAAGCGCACCGTGCCGTCCTTCACTCCGTCGTTGCGGTAGATGCGGTCGGTCAGCGGCGTCGGATGCTTCGCCGGCAGCAGGGCCTCGGACAGCGGCGCGTCATCGAGCATCGAGCCCTGGCCGAGGTAGAGGTCCAGGTCGCCGTCGCCGTCGAGATCGAACAGCGCCACGCTGCCCCCCATGTGCTCGGGGAAGTAGAGCTTGCCGACCATGCCGTTGAAGTACTCGAAGCGCACTCCGGACGCCTCGGTGACGTCGACCAACCAGGGCTGAGCCTGGGCGACGGCGCCGCCCGCGAGCGCCACAACGACCAGCAGGCGGCATGCCGACGTCCCCCTCTCGGCCGCGTCGCGAAGGCGGCTCATCCGCCGCCTCCCGACGATTCACCTCCGCGGTCGAGCGGCACACGCAGCGTCGCCCGTGCGGGCAGCCCGGGCACCGCTCCCGCCGGCTTCCACACCTCGACCTCCTCGCCGTCGCCGCCGTCGGTGGCCGGCTCGCGCTCGGTCGACTCGTCGAGGAAGAGCGCCGACAGCACTGCCACCTCGATCTCCAGGTGCTCGCCGGCAGGCAGGGGCCGTCCGGTCTCACTGCTCCAGAAGTTGAACAGCTCGACCGACGTCTCGCCGCTCGGAATCCGCTGCAGGAAGAGCTGGTCGCGGTAGACCGGAAGGGCGGCGCCGCCGACCAGGACCTCGAAGGCCAGGGCGTAGATCGGACGCTCGCCGCGGTTCTCCAGGCGCACCGTCAGCGAGCAGAGCGTGTCGGCCGCGACCCGCGCCGGCTCGACCTCGATCGCGAGCACCGCGAGAGGCCCGCTGGACTGCTCGCCTTCGGCCTGCGCCCCGGCGGCGACCTGCGCCGCGGAGCCGGCACTCGGCGCGATCAGGAGCAGGGGCAGCAGCCACGAGAATGCCGCGGCGACGGGTCGGCCGGGCGCAACGCCCTGCGATACGGTCCGGCGGCGGACCGTCGTGGCTGGATCACTGGTCGGAAACGGCATGGTCTCTCCGGAGGTTCCGCGCTGAAGGCGCCGCGGCGGTCGGCCGGCAGATTCTACCGGCCGGTCGCGCCCGGGGCCGGGGGCTCCCGGCTCTTCGCAACGCGGGCCACCGCCCCGCCTCTTCCACGCCGACCTCAGGGCGATCCGAGCGGCTCCAGAGTCGCCGGATCGAGGCGCGGCAGCCGAGTCACCTCGCCCACCAGCGGCCCACGGCCGACGACCTCGCGCAGCAACCGGTCGTCGAGCGGCGGCCCGACCCAGAGCACCCTGAGGCGCTCGGGATCGAGGACCTCGCGCGCCAGCGCCTGCACCTGGCGCGCCGAGACTGCGTCGATCTCGTCCCGGTAGACCGCCCAGTGCTCGTGGGATCGACCGAGCAGATCGTCCTGCGCGTAGCGGCCTGCGATCGCCTCGGCGTCGGCGAAGTGGAACGGGTATCTCTGCACGAGGCCCTGCTGCGCCAGCTCGAGCTCCTCGGCACCGACCGGCCGGGCTGCCAGCTCCTCGAGCTCGTCGACCACCGCCCGCAGCGCCGCGATCGCCGAGGGCGGCTCTGCCTCGAGGAAGATCTCGAGCAGGGCATCGCGCGGCGCCGCCTCGAGCAGTCCCTGCACCGTGTAGACGAGGCCGTCGCGGGCGCGCAGCCGCGAGCGAAGGCGTGACAGCACACCGCCGCCATCGAGGATCTCCTGCAGCACCATCGCCGTCCACAGGCGCTCGTCGGCCCAGCCGTCGATGGTGACGCCGGGACCGCCGATCATCATCTTGCCCTGCGGCGCCGGGTGCTCGAGCAGGTAGAGGCCGGGTGGCGCCGGGGGCCGACGCGCTGGCGCCTGAGCCCCTCCCGCACCCACCACGTCGGCTGCCGCGGAGGCGGCGGCGCCCTCGGCCCGGTCGGCGTCCGCAAGCTCCGCAGCGGCGGCCCGACGGCGACTCCAGCGTCCGAGGTGCTCGCCGAGCAACGCTCTCGCGCGCTCGTCCGTGATGGCGCCGGAGAGGGCGATCCAGGGCTGCTCGGCGAGCAGGTGGCGGCGGTGGAACTCGTGCAGGGCGACGTCGTCGAGACGGGCGAGCGAGGCGCGGGTCAGCTGCCGGCTGCGCGGATGGTCGGGACCGAGGGACAGGTCGTTCCAGCGCCGACGCAGCACCGCGACCGGGTCGTCCTCGCGCGACGCGAAACCGGTCTCGAGCGCCCGCCGGACACGGGCGAGACGATCGGCATCGAAGCGGGGCTCGAGCAGCACCTCGAACAACAGGTCGAGGGCCTCGGGGAACACCTCGGAGAGCGAGACCAGGGTCGCCACGGTGCGGCTTTCCCCCCCGTGCACCTCGAGCCTGGCGCCGAGCGCATCGATCGCCTCGTCGAGCTCCGCCGGGGTGCGCGAGACGGTGCCGCCGCGGCGCAGCATCGCCGCGGTCATCGAGGCGAGACCGACGCGCTCCGCCGGGTCGTCCTCATCGCCCACCGGCAGGGCCAGGGTCAGACGCACCAGGGGAACCAGATCGTCGCGCATCAGGTAGACGCTGCGCGCTCCGGTGATCGGCAACGCGATCTCCTCCGCGGTCGGCGGCGACCACCTCTCGAAGTGCAGCGACAGCTCGGACGGATGGCGCGCCGGCGCGGGCCGCTGCGCCACGACCGACGTCGCCATCAGAGCTTGTGCCACCGCCACTCCGAGCAGGGACGACACGAAGGCCGGCGAGCGGAGCCGGCGGCCGGGCGCCGCCGGTCTTCGAGCCACCGGCTCGGCGCTCACGACGGCGCCTCCTCGCGGCGCAGTCGCAGCACCGACGGCTCGAGTCGGACCAGACGCGTCGCGAGCGCCTGCACCGCCGCCGGGTCGACACCGTCGAGCAGCTCGCCGCGGCGCCAGACCCGATCTTCGCCGGCCGCCTCCGCGACCGCCCGCCGCGCCAGGAGTCGGAGCAGCAGCCCCTGGCTGGGCTCGAGCTGCGACGCGTGCTCGGTCATCAGCCGCCGTCGCACCCGGGTCAGCTCGTCCGCGGTCACCCCGTGCTCGGCAACCCGGCGCAACTCGGTCAGCAGCGCCTGCTGCAGCTGCGCCAGCTCCGCCTCCGGCTCGCCTGCGGCCGACGTCGATTCCAGCGCCTCGGCGGTGAGGCGCAGCGAGCCCGCCAGGCCGCGCGAGGCGTGCAGCGCATAGGCGGCGAAGGCGATCTCCCGCTGCTCGACCAGGCTGCGGTGCAGACGACCGGTGCGCCCGTTCAGCACACCGGCGAGCAGGTCGTAGAGCGCCTCCTCGTCGTCGCCCGCGGCGGCGCTCGGCCAGCGCAGCTCGACCCGTGCACGGCACCTGCACGATCGCTCGAGGACGACCGGTCCAGGTGCCTCACCAGATTCGGTGGAGGCCTCGGACCGCCGCGACGGCGGCGCTGGCCCCCGCGGCGCCAGCCGGCCCAGGTAGACGTCGGCGAGCCGGTGGACGAGCTCCGGGTCGACGTCGCCGACGAGAGCGAAGAGCAGCCGGTCGGGGCGGTAGTGGCGGTCGAAGAAGCCCCTCGCGTCGCGCGGCCTCAGGGCGGCGATCTCCTCGGCCAGGCCACCCGCCGGCCAGGCGTAGCCGGGCACCCCGACGCGGGGCCAGAAGAGCGCGTCGAACTCGGCCTCGGCGGGACCACCCGGCCGCGAGGCGACACGCTGCGCGAGCTCCTCCGCGACGACCTGGAGCTCGGAGTAGAAGTCGCGGAAGACAGGCGCGGCGAGGCGGTCGGACTCGAGCCAGAACCACAGCTCGAGCTGACCCAGCGGCACCTGCGCCCAGTAGATCGAGAAGTCGGGCTCGGTCAGCGCGTCGATGGCGGTGATGCCACCGCGCGCCGCCCAGGCCGCGGCCTCCCCCTTGCGCTGGATCGCGGTCAGCTCGCGATGCAGCTCGGACAGCCGTCGCGCCGCATCCTGCGCACCTGAGCCCGAACCGTCCCGGCGCGCCGCCTCGAGGCGATCGACGAGATCCTCCTGGCGCTCGAGCAGGCGTCGCTCCCGGGGCCAGTCGCTGGTGCCGAGCGTCTCGCTGCCCTGGTGCAGCAGATGCTCGACGAGGTGGGCAGTGCCGCGAGCGCCGGGAGGGTCGTCCGCCGATCCGGCGCGCACCGCCCAGCCGGCGGCGACGAAGGGCAGGCCGGCGCGGCGCACCAGGAGGACCTCGACGCCGTTGTCGAGCGTCAGGCGGTGCACGGGTGACGGGGCCGGAGCTGGACCGGGAGCAGGCCCCGGAGCACGGTGGCCTTCGGCGAGCTGCGCCACCGCACCGCCGGCGGCCACGCCGAGCAGAGCCAGCAGCCAAACCGTCGTCAGCATCGACGGACTGCGCCGCGACGAGGCCCGCACACTCACCGCCTCACCACCCGCAGGTAGCGTCCCCGCGCCTCGGCCGGTAGCACGATCCGCTGCCGTGCGGCGCCGCGGCCGGGCCAGTCGACCTCCAGCACCGCCGTGGGCGCCGGCGACGCGGCGGCGCCGAGTGGGAAGACCTGGCGGCGGTCGCTCGCCGACTGGTAGCTGTCGCCGGCGCTCACCCAGCGATGGGCGGTCGAGACCGCTCCGCTCCCAGAGACACCGCCGGACTCCGGAGCGACGTTGTGCAGGCTGACCCGGGCGCCGATCGCCTGGAGGTTGCCCGGCGCGGACTCGTCGCGCAGCTCGATCCCGACCCAGGAGCGTTCGCCACCCGGCTGGCTCGGGCCGCCGGCGGGCGTGCGGTTGCGCAGGATCCGCGCCGCGCCGCCGCTGTTGTTGATCGCGAGGTCGACTCTGCCGTCGTTGTCGAAGTCGCCGGCGGCACCGCCACGCGAGACCAGCGGCGCTCCGAGCTCGGCGCAGAGGACCTCTTCGAAGCGTCCAGGAGGTACCCCACGCAGCAGCTGATCCGGCTGCTCGAAACCGACGTTGCCGCGTGCGGGCTGCTGGAAGATGTGGCCGTTGGCGACATAGGCGTCGAGCCATCCGTCGAGGTCGAGGTCGGCCAGCACCAGCCCGAAGCCGAGCCGGTTGAACGACGGCAGACCGAAGCCGCTGGCGGCGGCGCGGTCTTCGAACTCGAGGCCGCCGAGGTTCTCGTACAGGGTGTTGGTCTCGACGTCGAAGTTGGTCACCAGCAGCTCGGGATCGCCGTCTCCGTCGACGTCGCCCGCGGCGACGCCCATGCCGGCCTCGGGACGACCCTGGGCATTGACTCCGGCGCCCGAGAGCAGCGACAGCTCCTCGAAGCGAGGCTCGCCCTGCTGCGGCTCGAGGGTGCGGAAGAGCAGGTTCACGGTGAGGTCGTTGGCGATGTAGAGATCGGGGCGACGGTCGCCGTCGAGATCGGTCCACACCACCCCCAGACCCTTGCCGTGCGGACCCTCGGGCCGCAGCCCGAGGGCCTCGAGCGGGCGCGGGGTCAGAGTCCCGGCCTGGTTGCTCCAGAAGCCGTCGGCCTGGCCCTCGAACAGCGCCGGATCGCAGGCGCGCCTGGCGTCGGCCTCACCGCAGAGCATCCCGTGCCCGGGGTCGTAGTCGAGATAGCGGGCGACGTAGAGGTCGAGATCGCCATCGTCGTCCGGATCGGCGGCGGCGATCGACGAGCTCCAGCGCGGCGGTGCTGGCGCGACATCGTCGAGCTCGGCGAGCGGCTCGGCCCGGTAGGTGCCGTCGACCTGCGCCCGCAGCAGGCGGTCGCCGCCGTAGTTGGCGAGCACCAGGTCGAGACGACCGTCGCCGTCGAGGTCCACCGGCAGCACTCCCTGGCCGTAGCCGCGGTCGCCGCTGCCGCTGCGCCGGCTCCACTCCTCGAAGCCGCGCCAGACGCCGTCCGGGCCCGGCCCGAGGTTGCGGAAGAGCTGGTTGCCGGGGGCGTCGGCCTCGACGCCGGACCCGCTGGTCGGCGGAAAGGGCCCCGACTGCACCAGGTAGAGGTCGAGCCAGCCGTCGCCGTCGTAGTCGTACCAGGCGACGCCGGAGCCCATCGTCTCGGGCAGGTGGTGCTCACCCTGTGCACCCGTGCGGTGCACGAAATCGACCCCGAGCACCTGCTGCGCCTCGACCAGATCGATGGGGCAGGGTGCCTCCCGCTCGGCAGGCGCCGCCCCGGCGGCGGAGACCGCGACGGACCCGCAGAGCCCGAGCGCCAGCGTCACGACGCCCGGCGAGGCGACATGGGGAAGGGGGCCGATCACCGCAGGGAGGCTAGCAGCCCGTGGTGAAACCCTCGCGAGCTGAGTTGGAGCGCCGTTGGTCTTTGATGGAGTGGCGTTTCGACCGACTGCGATGCGGTGCCATCGTCGAGCGACAGCAGCCCCTTCGAGGCGGAGCGAGGACGCCAGACCGGGTCTCGGCCTCCCCTGGGCCGATCGTCCGGCCCGGGCTCAGGCGACCAGCTCGTTGGCGATCGCGTAGCGCATGATCTCGGCCGTGTTCTCGAGCTCGAGCTTCTTGAGCAGCCGCGTGCGGTAGGTGCTCACCGTCTTCACCGAGAGACCGAGACGATCGGCGATCCGGGTCGGCGGGATGCCCTCGGCGATCAGACACATCACCTGGAACTCCCGATCCGAGAGCGCCTCGTGCGGTGGCCGGTCGTCGGCGTCCTGCAGCGTCGCCGCGAGCTCCTCGGCGAGCTCCTCGGTGACGTACTTGCCGCCCCTGGCGATGCGCTCGATCGCGGCGGTCAGGTCCTCCCGCCCGTGATCGTGGGTCAGGTAGCCGTCGGCGCCGGCCCGCAGACAGCGCGTGGCGAATCGGCTCTCGGCCGCCGCCGAGAGCACCAGCACGCCGACCCGCGGCCAGTGGCGCTTCATCCGCTGCAGCACCTCGAGCCCGGCGGTCGCCGAGGCCGAGAGGTCGAGCACCACGACGTCGGGGCGGCAGCGGTCGATGGCGCCGAGCACCTGGGGGCCGGAGCCGGCCTGGCCGACGACGGAGATGGCGTCGCTCTGCCCGGCCAGGCTCGCCAGGCCCTGACGCAGCAGGACCTGATCGTCGGCGATGACGACGCGGATCGGACGCGTGCCGAAGGCGAAGGCGCCGGAGGCGTGTGGATTCGCAGGGTCGACGGATGGGGCGGAGACGGTGGTCAGGGTCATGGTGGCTCTCTTCGTGCCCTTGGGCGGCTCCTCGCCGCCGTCGGGCAGGTCGTGCTCGTGATCGTGGCCGGCTCGGGTCCGGCCTGACTGACGACATCTTCATCTGCCACGGAGCGCCGCGCCCATCCGCTCCTTCCCGAGGAGCGAGGCGGATGCCGGCTCATCGCGGCGTCGTCCGGAGCCCAACCCGCTGTAGGAGTTCTCCGACGACCGGCGTCAGCCGGCTTCGTCGGCAACTTCTGCACCGGCCTCGCGCCGACACCTCGGTGATGTGCCGCCCCCGCCCGGCGCCGCTTGCGGGCGCCCGATCTTCCCCGCGACCGCGACCAGTTGCGCCCGATAGACCGCGACGCGATCCGGCCCCTCTCCCTCCAGGCGGTCGAGGCGGCAACGCTGGGTGCGCACCGCTCCACTCCAGCGCCGCGAGAACGGCGCCGCCGCAGGCACGGCTTCGCCCTCCACCCGCCCAGGCTCACCGTCGTCACCCGGCAGCCCGCCCAGCTGCAGCCAGTGCACGCCGCTCTGGCGCGGCGGTACGGTGGACTCGACCACGACGGCGCGGGTGCAGCGGGACACCACCCGCAGGGCCACCCGGTGGTTGAGCACTCCGAAGATCGTCGCCGCCGAGCCCCCCGCCGCAACTGCGCCCTCGGCGTGTCGCCCAGCGCCCATCGATCCGCCCTTCTGCTCCTGACCCATCTCCGCCTCCCTCCCCTCCTGGCTGACGACCACCGTTCGCGGACGGCGGTCCCTTCGACAGCGAGAACGTCGCCCGGCCGGTCGCGTTGACGCGCGGCCCGCAGAGGCGTCGGGGCGATGGACCACGGCGCCGCTCGGATCGGCGGTGTACGATCCGGCGACCCCTCCGGTCGGCCGGGGCTCCCGGCCGAGCTCTCGCCGACGCACCCGCGAATCCGGCCAGCGCCGCATGGACTTCGAGCCCACCCCCCAGCAGCGAGCGGTCGCCGCGGCCGCAGCCGAGGCCTGCAAGCCGTTCGGCGACGACTACTGGTACGCGCGCGACCAGGACGGCCAGTTCCCACACGAGTTCCATCGCGCCATGGCCGAGGCCGGCGTGCTCGGCCTGACCATGCCGGAGGAGCACGGTGGCAGCGGCCTGGGCATCGTCGAGGCGACTCTGGTGATGCACGAGGTGGCGCGCTCGAGCGGGGCGCAGAGCGCCGCCTCGGCCATCCACATCAACATCTTCGGACCCCACCCGATCCTCCGCTTCGGCAGCGAGGAACAGCAGCGGCGCTGGATCCCCGACCTGGTGGCCGGAAAGGTCAAGACCTGCTTCGGCGTCACCGAGCCGAACGCCGGTCTCGACACCACCAGCATCACCACCCGCGCCGAGCGCCGCGGCGACCGCTACGTCGTGCACGGCCAGAAGATCTGGACCTCCACCGCCCAGGTGGCCGACAAGATCATGCTGCTCGCGCGCACCGCGCCACGAGACGATTCGGTGAGAACCGGCGGGCTGTCGCTCTTCTACACCGATCTCGACCGCGACCGCGTCGACGTGCGGCGCATCGCCAAGATGGGCCGCAGCGCGGTCGACTCCAACGAGCTCTTCCTCGACGGCCTGGAGGTGCCGGTCGAGGACCGCGTCGGCGAGGAGGGACGCGGCTTCGAGTACCTGCTGCACAGCCTAAACCCCGAGCGCATCCTGATCGGCGCCGAGGCGGTGGGCATCGGTCGCAACGCACTCGACCGCGCCACCCGCTACGCCCGCGAGCGAGTCGTCTTCGGCCGTCCGATCGGACAGAACCAGGCGATCCAGCACCCCCTGGCCGAGTGCTGGATGGAGCTCGAGGCGGCCTTCCTCGTCTGTCTCCAGGCGGCCGATCTCTACGCCCGCGGCCGTGCCTGCGGGCCGCAGGCGAACGCCGCCAAGTACCTCGGTGCCGAGGCGGGCTTCAAGACCTGCACCCAGGCGGTGATGACCCACGGCGGCATGGGTTACGCCAAGGAGTACCACGTCGAGAGGCTGCTGCGCGAAGTACTCATCGCCCGCGTCGCCCCGGTGTCGCCGCAGCTGATCCTCTGTCACATCGCGGAGAAGGTCCTTGGACTCCCGAAGAGCTACTGAGACGGTTCGTCCGGTCGCGGCCTTACTGCTGCCGGTCGTCGCCGCGGCACTCCTGCTGGCCGCATGCCGGGCGCGGCCCGACGACGGTCGCGACCTCGTCGACCGAGCCACGCCGGCGGCGGCCGACGTCGACGTCGACGCGAGCTCCCTGCTGCCCGTCGACCCCGATGTCGCCGAACGTCTGCAGCAGCGCACCGGCGCCGTGATCGCGCCGCCTCCGCCTGCGGAGCTCGTCGGCCTGCTCGGCGAGTACCGCAGCGACGAGAGCGGACGCGAGATCATGCTGCTCGAACGCCAAGGAAGGCTCCTGCTGCTGGCCGCCGCTGACGCGCTGCACGAGCTCGAAGAGGTCTCCCCGGCGGACGGCGACGGCAGCGACGACAGGCGCTCGTTCCAGCTCGTCGACCTGCCGCAGGCCCGGGTCGAGATCGACGCCGGCGAGCTGACCTTCGCAGACGACTCGTACCGGCGCGTACCGTTCCCCGAGACCACCGGCGAGATCTTCCGGATCGAGCCGATGGCGGCGATCTCCGAGCTGCGCGAGCGCGCCCTCGCGGCGTCGCCGCCCCTCGAGGAGCCTGCACCGGTGCGCCCCCCCGACCTGGTGGAGCTGATCGACGTCGACCCGTCGCTACGGCTCGACATCCGCTACGCCGGCACGCGCAACTTCATGGGCACCGAGTTCTACCTCCAGGCCCGCGCCTTCCTCCAGCGACCGGCGGCCGAGGCGCTCTCACGCGCCCACGGCGATCTGCGCGAGCAGGGCTTCGGGCTGTTGATCTACGACGCCTACCGGCCGTGGCACGTGACCAAGATGTTCTGGGACGCCACCCCCGACTTCCAGCGCGAGTTCGTCGCCGACCCGTCGCAGGGCTCGCGCCACAACCGCGGCTGCGCGGTCGACCTCACGCTGGTGGACCTCCAGACCGGAGAGCCGGTGCCCATGCCGAGCGGCTACGACGAGTTCAGCCGTCGCGCCTACTCCGACTACCCCGCCTGGACGACACGCCAGCGCGACCTGCGGGCGCTGCTGCGCCAGGAGCTCGAAGAGGAGGGCTTCCAGGCCCTCCCCAACGAGTGGTGGCACTTCGACTTCGCGATCTGGCGCGACTATCCGATCCTCGACGTGCGCTTCGAGGATCTCTGACGCCGCCGACCAGGCGGGGCTCACTCTCGGAGCAGCGAGTCGCTCGCGGCGAACTCCCCGCGTCTCGTCGACGTACACTGGACGGACCGCCGAGCGACTGGAGAACGACACGGAGGAGCACTCGATGCGCAGACCCTCACCCCACCGCGCCATGCGACGCCTCGCCCTGGGCGCCTGTCTCGTCGTGGCCTCGGCCGCCGCTGCAAGCGGTACGCCACCCCAGCCTCCCGGTGAGACCGCCGAGAGGAAGACCCAGGTGACGCAGAAGATCTCCAACGACGCGGCCGAGCTCTACCGGCCGATCCGCAGCAAAGACGCCATGTCGCTGTGGCCCGCCGAGCTGGCGCCGCCGACGGGGTGGAAGCCTTCGGGTGAGGCACTGCCGCTGCGCCGCGCCGTGATGCAGCTCGGAGACGCCCGCTACCGCGTGGTCATCAACCACGAGGAGCAGTACTCGATCTGGCCCGCCGACCAGCCGCCGCCCGAAGGCTTCGAGCCGCGAGGCGGAGAGTGCCGCCCGCGCGACTGTGCCGAGTCGATCGCTTCTGCAGGCGGGCGCCCGGAACGACCTCGCTGACTACTCCCGGAGATCGGAGACCGATGACCACCGAAGCGACTCCCGGCACCTTCCACGGCGAATCTGGCGATCACAGGGCATACGTCGCGACGCGCCCTGCCCCGGCGGCGCCCCTCGGCCTCGCGGTGCTGCTCGCGCTCGGCTGCTCGCCGGCCAGCGACGCGGCGAGCACCGCGAACTCCTCGACAGCGGTCGACGCCGAGATGATCGCCGCCGAGGCGCCGCGCGACAGCTGGCCTGGCTGGCGTGGCTGGAGCCGACAGGGCGAGGTGCACGGTGACGGCTACCCGCTCGAGTGGTCGGCGCTGCCCGGCGAGGAGCGCAACATCGCCTGGAAGGTGCCGGTGCCCGGCAGTGGCAACTCGTCGCCGGTGGTCTGGGACGGGAAGATCTTCCTCACCACCGCCTACGAAGGCGGCGACCGACGCTCGGTGCTCGCCTACTCCACCGAGGACGGCCGACTCCTGTGGGAGACCTTCGCGCCAGCCGGGCCCGACGCCGAGAGCGCCTACCCCAAGAACGGACACGCCTCGTCCACCGTCGCCACCGACGGCGAGCGGGTCTATGCCTACCTCGGCAACCTCGGACTGCTGGCGCTCACCCTCGAAGGGGAGATCGCCTGGCACGTGCCACTCGGACCCTTCGACGCCTTTCACGGCACCGCGTCGTCGCCGCTGCTCTGGCGCGATCGGTTGATCCTGGTGCAGGACCAGAAGGGCGACGGCAACTCGTTCATCGCCGCCTTCGACCGCGCCACCGGGAAGCAGCTCTGGCGCACGGCGCGCGAGGCGCAGGTGGGATGGAACAGCCCGGTGCCGGTGCGGGTCGAGACCGAGTCCGGCACCCGCGACGAGATCGTCATGAGCGGGCAGCAGATGGTGATCGCCTACGACCCGACGAGCGGTGAGGAGCTGTGGCGGGCGAGCGGCAGCACCTTCGAGGTGATCCCCACGCCGGTGGTCTCCAAGGACCTGGTCTTCGCCTCCTCCGGGCGCGCCGGGCCGACGCTGGCGATCCGCCCCGGCGGCTCGGGCGACGTCACCGGCAGCCGCGTCGTATGGAGCTCGCCGAAGGGCTCTCCGTTCGTCGTCGCGCCGATGGCGGTCGGCGACTACCTCTACCTGGTCAACGACATGGCCAGCGTGCTGACCGTCTACGAGGCGGCGAGCGGCGACCTCGCCTGGCAGACGCGGCTCGGCGAAGCGAAGCGCGAGAGTTTCTCGGCCGCCCCGGTGGCGGTGCAGGGCCACGTCCTGTTCACCAACGACGACGGAGTGACCTTCGTCATCCGCCAGGGCCCCGACTTCGAGGTGGTGCGCACCAACGAGCTCGACGAGGCGGTGATCGCCTCCCCCGCCGGCGTCGACGGCACCTGGTACTTCCGCACCCGCCAGAGCCTGCTGGCGATCCGCGGCGAGTGACCGCGGCGGCATTGGGCGGCGGGTGGAGAACAGCCCCCGCGGGCCGCTCCGGACGATCCTCGGTTAGGGTGCCGCCATGCCACTCGACCTGATCGGCGTCGGCTTCGGACGCACCGGCACCGCTTCGCTGCGCCTGGCCCTCAACCGGCTCGGCTACCCGTGCTACCACATGTTCGAGGTGCTGGAGGTGCCGCGCAACAAGCCGGCCCACCCCGACTTCTGGCTCGAGGTGGCGCGCTCGCCTCCGGGCGCCCAGCACGACTGGGAGCGCGTGTTCGCCGACTACCGCGCCACCGTCGACAACCCCGGCGCCACCGTCTGGCGCGAGCTGATCGAGGCCTACCCGCACGCCAAGGTGCTGCTCAGCCTGCACCCTGGCGGCCCCGAGACCTGGTACCGCAGCACCTGGGAGACGATCTACTCGCCGCAGTACCTGTGGCAGGCGCGCGTGGTGAAGCGGTGGATCCCGGCCCTGCGGCGGGTCGACGAGATGCACCGTGAGCTGATCTGGAATCGCTTCCACCGCCGCACCATGACCGACGAACGGGCGGCGATCGAGCGCTACGTCGAGCACCAGCGCGAGGTCGAGCAGACCGTGCCGCCCGAGCGACTGCTGGTCTACGACGTCAGCCAGGGCTGGGAGCCGCTGTGCGCCTTCCTCGGCGAACCGGTGCCCGACGAGCCGTTCCCGCGCACCAACGACCGCGCCGAGATGAAGCGCCGTCTCGGCCGCATGCGCTGGCTCGGCGCCGCGATGCGCGTCGCCGAGATCGGCGTGCTGCTGGCGGCGGGAGTCCTGCTGGCGCGGTGGGTGATGCGCTAGCTGCCGCCGGGCGACCCACCGGCTCCGTCAGGGCGTCGAGGCCGACCAGGCAGAGGCGTCGCCGGACTCGAAGCCGTCCGCGAACAGGGGCACGCTCCAGGGCGTCTCGCTGAAGATCGCCAGCGCGAACTCCTCCCCACTCCCCGAGCCCGCGACCTGTCGCCGTTCGACGTGCAGCTCGTAGTCCCCGGGCGCCAGATCCTCGAGGTGCAGATGCTCGACCGTGTCGACCAGACTGCGCGACGCGGCCACCTCGACGCCGTCGCGCACCAAGGCCAGGTCGAGATCGTCCTGGCCGTCGTTCGGATCGAGGTAGAAGCCGTCGCCCTGATCGATGACCCCGTTGGAGTTCACGTCGTCCCAGAAGGTGTGGCGATCGAACACCAACGTGGCGGTGAGCGAAGCCGAAGCTCCCTGCGGCCGACCGAGCGCGTAGACGACACGACCGCCGACGCCTTCGATCTCGCCGTTCACCGTCGCCAGGTCGTAGGCCGGGATCCCGCCGCTCTGCGTCCAGGAGCCGGCGGAGTAGATCGCGTGCGCCCGCACGGTGTCGATGACGCCGGCACCCTGCTCGTCGTCGAGCGGCGTGGTCAGGCCGTTGGCCCAGGGCGTGCCGTCCGCGTCCAGGGCCTTGTTCGCCGAGGTCATCAGCACGGCGCGCAGCACCTTCTGATCGAGGCTCTCCCCGTTCGCCTTCCCGTAGTCGATCAGCTGCGCCGCCGCTCCCGTCACGTGCGGCGCCGCGGCGCTGGTGCCCCCACCCCCCAGGATCGCCGGGAACCCGAAACGCCAGCCCTGCCAAGCCTGCGGCACGAAGGCCGAGTCGTTGCCGAGCAGGTCGGGCTTGCTGCGCCCGTCGAGCGTCGGCCCGTGGTCGTGCTCGGACCAGGCCCGCATCAGGTCGTTCTCCATCCCCCCGACGGTGAGCACATTGCGCGACGATCCGGGAGCTGTCGGCTTGTCGTAGTCGACGAGCTGGTTGACCGCCGGCACACAGAGGATGTTCTCCCCGTAAGCCAGGTAGTCGACCAGCAGGTTGGTGATCTCCGCCTCGCCGTTCTGGGAGTCGATCGCGGATCCCTGCCAGAACGACCAGCTCATGTTGATGACGTCCACCTCGTTGGCGACCAGGAAGCCGGCCGCGTCGACCACGTTCATCACCTGGAGGCCCGGCACGCTGGCGCGGTTCAGGAACTCCGCCGTGACGTAGCGGGCGTCGGGCGCGTAGCCGGTCATGTCGCCGGCGTTGAGCCCTCTAGCGAGAGCAGCGCCCATCACCCGCGTGGCGTGCTGCTGGTTGACCGGGCTGCCGCCGATGCCGTCGGCGTTCTGGCTCGCGGCGACCAGGCGTGGACGTCCCAGCGAGTCGTTGCCCGAATACCACGGGTGCAGGTAGTCGAAGGCGTCGTCCATCGTGCCGACGATCACGTCGGTGCCGTCGCCGAGCAGCTGGCGCCCCGCCTTGACGTTGGTCAGCAGCCACTCGGGCGCCTCGGTCCCCCCGACGGTGAGCTCGACCGTCATCGAGTTGTCCGACTCGTCGACCTCCGCCACCGCGTCGTCCGGGTCCAGCACCACCGTGATCTCGTACGTCCCACCCTCGAACATCAACCAGCTGCCCCAGTTGTGGATCCAGAGGCCGCTGGCGGAGCCGCAGCCCCAGTTGATCTCGGCGCTCTGGTGGGTCCAGCCGTTGACGGTGCGCTCGATCGAGTACTGGTCGCAGGTCGGATCCTCGTAGAGGAAGCGCACCTGGACGAAGAACGCCTCACCCGCCTGCGGAACGATCGGATTCGACGCTCCGTCGATCACGATGACGTCGACCACCGAGAGGTTCGTGCCGCCGCGGGAGGCGACGGGCGAGGGCACGAAGTCGCCATGACTCCGACTCTCAGGCACCGATGCGCCCGCCGGCACGACGAGCAGGGCGAGCTGGACGAGGACCGCCAGGGCCGGGCCGGCGAGACCTCCGCGGCCAGGTGTGTCGTGTCTGCGGCCGGGTACGGCGGACCGGTTCTTCATCTCGAGACCTCCTTCATCCATTCACGGCGTGGAACCATGGGACGAAGGGCCAAAGCGGGCGCAACGGAGCGCCGGGGCGGTCGGTGGCCGCAGGACGCAGCGGCCGATGATCGCTGGCCGGAGGACCGCCCTGCGCTTCACGGCCTGAACACGTCCGCCCGCGCGTGCACGAGACTCGCGGCGCTGCTGCCGGGATGGGCCGCGATGTAGTCGCCGACGAGGCGGAAGCCGAGGGTGTAGCCGGTCCAGCGCGGCAGGTCGCCGAAGCCGAAGAACCAGCGACCGAAGTCGAAGGCCGCATCGAGCTCGGGCTCGGCGCGCGCCAGGTAGAGCGCATCCTGGGATTCCGGGAAGGCATCGATCCACGGCGGCACCGGCCCGCCCACGAGATCGAGGGCGAAGTGATCGGCGAGCCCTTCGAAGACGAGCGCCTCGAGCAGGGTCACGTAGGGTCCGGGGCCGCGCCAGCGCACCACGTGGTGCAGCTCGTGGGCCGTGACGAGGGGCAGGCGCTCGGCGATCAGCGACGCAAGGTCGGAACGCTGTGGATCGAGCACGATCTCGATCTCGGAGTCGCTCAGGGTGTAGCCCCCGAGCCCCCAGCCCGGAATCGTGCGCTGCGCGTCCGACGCGACGGTGAACAGCACCGATCCGATCGGGATGCTCTGGTTGGCGGCGGCGGCGGTCTGCTGCACCAGGCCGACGATCAGCGCTTCGTGGGTGCGCGCCGCGTCGTCGGCGAAGACCACCTGTGCGACGCTGGGTGTCGGCTGCGCCGGCGCGGTGGGCGACGAGTCGCTGCAGCCTGGAGTGAAAGCACCTGCTGCGGCCAGAGTGGCGGCAGCGACGAGGAGCTTCGCCGGCACTCTCGCCGGCATTCCCGCTGGCGCCCGGGAGGGCGGGAGCCGGACGGCGCGGCCGCCGATCGCCCTGGTCTCCGACGCGCCGGGAACCGACGGGCGCGCCCCGACGCTAGCCACCGTCGCCCCGGCCGCGACTGGCGCGCCAGCCGGCGGCCGCCAGCACGATCATGGCGACCAGCGTGACCACGCTGGCCAGTGCCGCTGGCAGGAAGGCCACGAAACCGGCCGTGGTGCCCTCGCCGAGCGCGTTGTCGCCGCCGCTCAGCCCGCGGTTCGGCGCCACGTTGCCGAACCAGTAGAAGACGGTGTTCGCCCAGCCGGTGAACACCAGACCCCAGGCGAAGATGGCGCGGCCCCGCTGCGAGAACGGCAGCACACCGAGGAACGAAGCGCCGACGAGCATCAGCACGCCGTTCAGCAGACCGCCGACGTGCGCCGCCTGCCAGCCGCGCACGCTGCCCGGGATGTCGACCTGGGGACCGGGCAGCGGCCAGATGGCGACCTCGCCGAGCAGCTCGAAGAGCAGTCCGAATCCGGCCACCAGGCCGACGGCGACGACCAGGGCGCCGTGGAGGACCAGGGTGCCACGTAGCCGACCGGGATCTCCGTCCATGGGCTCACCTCCTCGCTCTGTCTCTCAGGGCTTCGTCGCGAGCACCGACATCAGGCAGCCCCGGCCCACATGTCTCGGTGGTACGAGCGGCTCTGCCGCCAGAGGGTGAGGTCCGGGGCGCTTCGCAGCAGCCAGCGCGCCGGCAGCGACAAAGTCGAGAGCAACAGGTGCAGCTCGCGGTTGAGCCGACGATACCCGGCGAGCGCGGCGTGCACGTCCGCCGCCGCATCGCGGCCGAGCAGGACGCTCTCCGCCGCGACGACGCCACCGATCGCCGAGCGCGTCATCCCGTCGCCGGTGATGATCGGGCTGCCGGCGCCGCACAGCCGGCTGAGCTCGAGCACTCCGGGCTGCGAGGCGGGCGCACGGGACCACGGCGAGACCGGCACCATCGCTTCGCCCCGCGTCTCCCTCCGATCCACGGCCTGCAGGCCCAGCAGCTCTCCCACCGCCAGCAGCGTCGCACTGAGTCTCTCGAAGACCGCCGCGCGGTCGGCGGCCCGCGAAGCGTCGACGACCCGGTAGACGATGCCGTAGAAGTCGGCGCTCGGAGACAGCGGATCCTGGAACGGGTAGAAGACGCCCATCTGCAGCCCGACGGCGTCGGGCAGCCAGCAGACGAACGACTCGTCGGCCTCGACCACTCCCCGAGCGTCGAGCCTTTCGGCGCGAAACGGCACCTGCACCGCGGCGACGAACTGGCGCGGACGCCGGGGTGGGGCCGCGACCTCCAACCCCTCGATCGGGCCGGGCGCCGCGTTGACCAGCAGTGCCTTCTCGCCAGCGATCGCGCGGAGATCGGCGGCGGCGCCACCGGCCTCGACGAAGCGCACTCCGTTCTCCCGCGCCAGCTCCTCGAGCAGCGCCAGCAGCCGCGAGTTGCGCACTCCGAAAGCGAGCGGCGTCCCGCCGCGCCGGCCCCGGCGTGCCTTCGACGCGTCCATGAAGCAGGTCCGCTGCACGATGCGCAGTCCGCTCTCGGCCTCACCGGAGAGCAGCGCGGCGTGCTGGCGATGCGTGCTGGCCGGCGGCAGACCAGGATCGAGCAGTCGCGACTCGATCTCCTCGCGCTCTCTCCCCATCGCCGCCGCGATCCACTCCAGGCTCCGCGCCCGCAGCGTGCAGCCGCCGACCAGGCGGCGGCTCTCCTCGACTCGCGGACCGACGACGGTGACCGCGTCGCGAAGCGAGCCCGACCGAGCGAGTCGACCGGCGGCGACAAGACCACAGAAGCCGGCGCGCCGGATGACCACCGAGTCGTACCGGGGGGTCGCGTCCACAGGGGTTTCCTGCGCCGCGCCCGCCCAGCGCAGACCCCGCACGTCGCGACCCTGGATGGAGTGGAGAGAAGACATCGTTGCGAGGTCGGTCGGGCGATGTCGTCGGCGCCCGATCCCGCGCCTCAGCTTACGAAACGGGACAAGGGGGTCAGGGGTGTAGGGGTGTAGGGGTGTAGGGGTCAGGGGTCAGGGGTCAGGG